>ERZ791908.76-NODE-76-length-141012-cov-7.733841_pt1 | contig 141012 bp, 114 predicted proteins | sample MGYA00510144_ERZ791908 | MGnify/ENA primary metagenome ERZ791908 (study PRJEB30046, sample SAMN00792105) | human gut metagenome | study: EMG produced TPA metagenomics assembly of the A metagenome-wide association study of gut microbiota in type 2...
TCTGCTTTAGTTTGCAAGGCTGCCGTTGTTGTATGGATCATTTCAGGATAGCCTTCCACCACGATAGCTTCGACCTCCTCGGCTGTTTGGGCGGCATCGATACGGGATAGCAAGCTGTCTGTCACCTTGCCGCATTGCTCCGAATAGTCCGCTATTTCGTCAAGAGCAACTGTTAAGATATTCGAGGCGTAAAGATGACCGCCTACTTCGACTTCTTCCTGCCGGCCACACTTATCCTTCACTTGCAGGGTGTTCGAGACATATGCGTCCTGTTCATCAATATAATAATGATGGATGTCTTTGTCGTAGATTTCCTGCCGTTTGGCATCACGGGCACGCCAGAGCAGTTCTTCCGGTGTCGGCTGTGGTTCCGGTGTCAGTGCCATGTACCAGCATTCCAACGGTGAAGCTTCCGGATAGTCGTTATGATACTTCTCCTGTTCTTCGTTAAGCAAGAGATAAGCGCCATCTTCAAACTCTTCAAGAGTTGTGCCTGTCTTATAGGAAGCAGGTAAGACTTCTTCTATAGGCCAAAAGTTTATTTGTTTTTGAATGTATAGCATGATATTGTTCGTTTTTAAATTACACATACGGTTTAGTAGGAGGAGTGAAGTTTGATGTCCAACGGGCGATATCACTTACTCTGAATTCATCTATTTTTGATTTTATAGAATATAGAGGATCACCATCTCTCCTGTTTTGTCCTCCTAATCTTAAACTATAACTCGGAAGAATAGAACTTTTCAAAAGACCTTCCCCTTTCAAATATCCATCGATAAAGATCATAACATTCCAATTATGACATACCACTGCTATATGTGACCATTTTTTTAAAGTTGGATATGTGTACGTGGAAATAAAGGATTCAGATGTATTATCGGCATGAAAGGTTATACCCAAACCATTATAAATATATAAAAATAGTGCTCCACATTGTCTTATACTGTCTTCTGCTTGGGTGCAACCGAATAATAATGATTCATTTCTTTCATTAGGATATATCCAAAAATCAATAGTAAAATACCCTGTAGATATAAGATTAGCATACCAAGACCGGTCCAACAATAATACTCCATTTCCAAACTGGCCACAGGACTTGAATCTTCCATTAGAAAGGATAATTACTGATCCTTCTTTAGAGACAGATTTTCCCAACATATCGTGAATAGGCTCTTTATCAAAGTTTAATAGAAAGACCGTATTATCATCAGGCATACCAACATTTTTTCCCATCATCACCCTTCTCTTCATCTCTCACCTCCTTTCATTATACTCTCACGACAATTATCCCATGTTCTTTTTTCAGCGATACCCCTGTGGCTTTACCAGCTGGCAGTTCAACGCTTGTTTCCTCCGATTGCCAGCCCGAACCGTTTGGGATCGGTTGGTTAATCGTTGATCCGGTGTTGTTCTTAATGGACAGATAAAACTCCTGCATCTCGGGAACGCTTCCTATATTCGCAAAGTTGATCGCCTGCACAGATGTACTCGAATAGGTAAAACGCAAGTTATACGGTGATGAAGGAAGTGACTTTAAGGTACTGACATCGACATACTCTTTCAACCTCAAAGAGTCCGATACCTTCGTTTTCTCTTCATTGCTGTAATTATTGTCGGTATGGACATAAGCAGCGTCCTTGACCGTATGGTCGTCATTCTGTAACTGGGATAGCCTTGTCGGAATCGCCTGCTGGACGTTTGTGATGCTCTGGTTCAGCCCGGCAATGATCCCTTGCAACGTCTGTGTGTCCTCTACGTTGGCAAGAAAAGCGATGATCTCGTTAAATGACTCGATGGCACTCGATGCGTCACCCGAAACGAGCGTGTTGACTTGCTGCTGCAAGGCTGTCAGCGCGTTCCTGATTTCCGTGTCGTCGTAGCTTTCCCCGTCCTGTCCTTCGGCCACCACACCCGTATCCTCTTCGCCTATTTTCCAATGCTTGGTTTCCGGATCGATCGAAGGAACCGGAGCATTGTTTCCCCGAAGGTTCGGGGTGTCGAACTTACCTTCAGCCGTCGTGATCGTCAGGATATAGGTCGTGGCATCATTCGTTTTAACCGTGACCTTCACCTCCTGCATGACGGCCGGCAACTGGGCAAACGTATGAACGCCATCAGCCAGCTTCATGTTGAATTTACCGTTTTCCAAACGTTCAAATAACCAGACTGATGCAGGGTAAACGGTTGCGTTATCGGCCCATTCGGCGGTCGTCAGTTCGATCTGTTGATAAATAAATGCACCTTTCTTACTCATTGCTTAAATATCCTTGTTTTATCGTTCGTACTGATTCATTGTAATAATTGGCTCCTGTCAGATAAACATTACCGGGCAAGGCTGTACCGCTGCCGGATTCCTGCCACGAGGCTTTTCCCCCGGCAAGATCATAAAGCCGGTAGAATACATATTCGCCATCTTCCGCTACACGCACATCATCACCGATACGAAAATTGATGGTTGTACCGTCGGTATTGACATAGCTCAATGTATTTTCGTCCGGGATAGCCTCCAACGTCGGGATCTCCGGTTTGTTCTTGATATAATTGGGCGATTCCTTTCCTGAGAGCCAATCAGGGCGAATACCGGAAACGATCCCTTCTGCAGCCTCGGCGGCAGTGTTGGCCCGATCAGCTGCCTCATTGGCTTTTTGAATAGAAATCTCTGTACTTGTTTCCCGTTTGGTTTCTTGACTTTGACGAATTTCCTCCTGGTTCTGGCGAACCACTTCCGCCGCTTCCCGCTCTTCTTCTGATACTCCACGGACTATTTCAGCCGCTTCCCGTACGGCTTCGGCCTTGATACGTTGCTCTTCGGATAAAGTACGAAGCGATTCAGCCTCGACACGGACTGATTCCGACTCTTTGCGTTTGCTCTCGGCCTTCGTCCTTTCAACTTCTGTTTCCGTTCTTGTCTGTTCCGCCCTTACCCGACTGGCTTCTACCTGAACGCGAGACGATTCAGATTCTATCCTTGCTGTTTCGGCTTCCTTGCGCAAGTTTTCAGATGTATTTCGCTCACTCTCACTTGTTTTGCGTATGGTTTCAGCCTCCTTACGGACCGTTTCCGATTCCTTGCGTTCTGTTTCGGCGGTTTGTCGCTCTGATTCATTGCTTCTGCGAAGAGCTTCCGCCTCGGTCCGTTTCGTCTCGGAATTCTTACGGGCAATCTCGGAAGTGGAACGTTCCTGCTCAGCGGCAACCCTTTCGATCTCCGCTTCTATACGTGCTGCTTCCGCCTTGATTCGCTCCGCCTCCTGTTCACAGACTTCCACGTTCGTTTGTTCGGTAGCCTCGGCGGCCGCATTGGCCCGGTCCGCCCCGGCATTGGCTACCTCGGCAGCTTCCAGTGCCGGAGCCTGGAACTCGGTCAGTACATCATCCGGCAATTCATGCCAAAGTTCTGCAATCTGGTCTTTCGTCAAGTCCGTAAAGTGCCAGCGAAGATCATCAATGGCAATTAACGACCGCCAGGCCGTATCTTCCTCGCTCTTATATTTCCACTCCAAACCGGTGTCACCTTTGCGAAACTCCGGGGTTTCGCCCGCGTCACCTTTCAAATAGGACAATTGTATCAACGTCTTCCATTCGGACGGTTCGCCACCGGAAACACTCACCTTACGCCACTGGATGGCCGTTCGGTCCGCATCAACCTGGAACTCGACATCATGACCGTCCACACCTTTCAATATCTCAACGGCTACGCGGACCAGCTTGTAACTTGCTCCCAGGGATTGCAGGACGGGAAGTGACGTTATACCGGAAAGGCTCTTTACTTCCTCCCATTCGCCCGGATCCTTCGAATTGCTCGATATGAGCTTTTCGACCTCGACCGCGATCTTTCGTAAGTCTTCTATCGTGAGTGTCTTACCGTCCGATGTAATTATATCGCCTACTGCCATACATGTTCCATTTTTTATTTAAAGTTCATTCCGCATCCGAAACCTGTACCGTCATTTGCTTCTTTTCCTGGAGCTTCTCTATCAGAATAGCAACAATACTTTTTTGTTCTTCACCCGTCAATGCATCCGGATCAGAAAGCGACAAGGTCAGACGTTTTCCTTCCGAGTAGTTCATATACCCTACCTGTTTGCCGTCCTTCTTTATGTAAGAGACAAACGAATGTTTGTTTTCCGAGAGGTCATGGGTTGCCATATATTCGGCCGACACATTACCGGATTGGACTGTTCCGTTTGATGTCAATACCTGTGTTTCCATATGCCTACTTTTTTTCTATCAGTTCTACAATCTGTCCATATCCCCCCGGATTGAGCACCGCAGCGGCCTGCTTGACCAAAGCTGCTTCCTCGGCCGTCAGCTCCACTACGCCTTTTGCCTTGGATATCTTGCAATACAATTCATAGGAGGCAAGCTTCTGTTTCGCGACCATCTCGGCATCCGACGACGGACGGATAAAATCCCCGCTGAAAAGAAGCAGGCTTACCGTTTCATCTATCATCTTGGCTTTTTCTTCCTCGCCTTTTCTTTCTTTTATCTCTTCCCCGTTCCAAGCTTTGAACGGCACATGCAAATTCAGTTTCATAAATTTCTATTTTTTTGAGATTAAAAATTATCTGTATTAAAATCAACCGAACGTGGCTTTGTACAAGCAACGGCTATGCCATTGTCAAATACAAACCAAGTATCGCTGTTATCTATTCTATAAGCCCCTTTTAAGCCCCCTCTCACATTCCCTTTCGGACTCTTGGTGAAATATCCATCTGAATAGATATAGCCATCAAACCAAGCAGCCCAAACAGTGTCTCCGGATGGGTAAGAAGGAGATTGTTTGCTAGAACCATAAATCGCTGCTGAACCGGGAGCACGTCCTATCGCTTTCACTCCAAAACGGCCTTGTGTGGACGCTCCAAATGCGATATCAACCAATCCGTCATTATTATTACCATAACCCATTTTTATAGTGCGGGATTTATCCCCGAAATAATCCAAACCTTCCCATACAAGACGATTATTTATTATCTTGAAAAGGCCAATCTGGCCACCGTTCGCCGTAATTGTCCCGCTAAACGTCCCGTTTTTGGCAGTCATATTTCCAGATCCGTCTATGCTGAAGCCACTATTAACAGTAGTATAACCTTCCAAATGTATCTGGTCTGCACCTATTGCGACCGTGCTTAACTGTTTGCCTACATATGTGGAAACATAAGCCTGAGTCACCAGCCCCCTATCGTTAACTTCTTCCGCAAAAAGCGAAGCGAATCCCGACTTGGTGATGAAACCAGAGGTCTTTACATATCGGTCCAAATTGTTCACGTCAGTCGTTACCGCCTCAATACTATCCGCCTGGATGTCGATCTGGCTTTGCAGTTGTTGTTTAAGACTGTTAGTCCCGTTTTGGTATTCTGAATAGGTCACACGGGCATTGATATCGTCCGCCATGATACTAAGCTGGCTGTCATAGCGGCTCGTGATCACTCCTTCGGAATCCTTGATCTGTTTCGTGGCCCATAGCTTGATCCGCTCCTCGCTCTGCTCTATGCCGGTGGCAAGGTAGAGGAATGCGTCAGCCGCACTATCGCTACGGAGCGTCACACCGTATATCAGTATCTCGCCGGTGAAAGCAATGCCAAAATCGCCTTTCTCATCCCACATACCGGTATGGTAGTAAAGGCTATAACCATCCGAAGGCGACAAACTCTCTTCTTTGAAAAGTTCCGATCCGGACACCCCGGCACGCAATGTACCTGCCCTTAGTACCCGGTAATGAAAGGAGAAAGAATAGGTATATTTTCCATTCTCGCTCGGATGGGAATGCACCGGGATATCCATCAGGTCGTTTGCCTGGCTGACACTGCTGTTTAGGATTCTCAGGACACGGCGGTTCCCGTCACGGTACATACCCGCATACGTCTCTTTGTCCACATAGAAAGAGGACGGCAGCCAAAGCCATCCACCCTTGACCGGAATGTAATGCACCAGGCTCTTCGCATCCCAATAATAGGTGTCGGATGCAAACGAGGGATTCCGGAGGATATTTCCCTTTTCCCCGGAGATGTCACTTCGTACACCTTCTATCTCACTGCGGAGCCTGCCTTCCATCACTTCGAACGTCTGCTCGATGGTACTTCCGTCTTCCAGGTAATAGGTGCTATGCTGAAAGATACCACCATTAATATAGATGCCATGCCCTGTAAGGGTACGTCCGTTGACCGTCAGCCCCCCCAGATTCCCGATGCGGACCTTCGTATTATCGGCTGTGAGTTGCGGGCTGCTCACTTCATCAAGCACATCTATGTAAGGCGCATAATCGTCGGAAGAAGTCAAATAGATAAGCCCCTGGCGATTCCCGTCTCTAAGATTACCCATACGGAATGCCGTGTCGCCGGCTTTTGGCTCGTCACTGCCTTCGACCACTTTAAGGTCGAACCTCTCCGATGTCACGTTTTCCACTTCGGCAAACAGATAACGGATTCCACCCCTTCCGTCCCGCTGTTGGATACGGACCAGGTCACCATCTCGAAGATTCATGAACATCTCGCCGCCCATGTCGTCCATCTCGCAGCGATAACGGTGTGTTCCGAGCGGAGTGACTGTCTTTATCTTGTTAAAGTCCGCCACGATATGGGAACCGTTCAGGCCCAACACCTGGGAATAAACCAGCTCGTAGACTTTGAATGTTTTCCGCACCGTCCAGTTGTCCACCGTGCCGGAAGCTGTAGGCGAATCGATACGCCAGCCATAACCGAACATGCCGGAGGCAAAATCACGGCTGCCTATGGAACTCCCTATAACCGCATCCGAACGGATCACGGCCGATTCACTTTCGATATCACCATCAGATGTAATCTTCCAACCTTTACCGCCTTCGATACCGTTAATGTATATGGTACTGCCGATAGTACGGTCGAATGTGATATCGCCGTGCGCCGTGTCGTTTATGTCCTTGCGCAGGTACATCCCGTCGATATCGAGCTTCTGTTTGTTGATCTCCTTCAGCGTGCGCAGGGAGGAGAAAACGTTTTCATCGCTGGCGGCGGTCGTGTCGTCTTTCTTTATGATATACGCGCCGAAGCCACTACTGTTACTGCCTTGGTTGACGTAGGTATTGCCTTTATATTGGATATTGTCGATCCTCTGCTCCAGTTCCCCGAGGCGGGAATAGGCAGCAGTTTCGCCAATGGTGTAGGAGGGGGAGTCGTAAGGGATATCGAGCTTCTTTTCGTAGCCGATCACCCGCGAGGTGCGCCCCGCTTTGAAGTAGCCTGGGTTGACCAGCTCCACCCGTTGTCCGGGTTGAAGGTCTATCGCCTTTTCAGGGTTCAACAGTCCGTTGCGTTCATCGTAGCCGGAAGCCTGGTATGAATCGACCTGCACGGTATAGGTGGAAGGGTCGGCTGTCGCCTTTTCCTTCAGCTCCAGTGCACGGGTCAGGAGTTCCTGTTCGGCTTTTGGCACCAGTTCGTCGCTGACATATGAGGTGTCGAAACCGCTCAGCACGTAGCGGTCGCCCTCGTGCGGCACGAGCGGTTCTTCGGGCAGCCACTGCCCGTAGTCCTGGTTGCGGACGATCTCGAATACTTGTGCTTCGGGGTTATTTTCGTTCAGCCCGTCCGGGTTGAATGTTACAGTGAACTCCATGCCCGACAGCGTGCCACTCTCAAACACGATCTTCAGCTCTTCGCCCGGCAGGATGTATTTCTCGGAGAACGGAAGCCCCGCGTCTTTGAAGCGGTATACCGTGAACCGGGTTGTTTCGCTTGTTCCTTCGTCTTTTTCTTCAATCTCCTTTTCCGTTACGCAGGACATTACACCGGTAATCCGTGGATAGATGTCGTCCAGCACGACCACCGTTTCCACCACTTCGCCTTCTTTTTGCCCTTCTACCACGTCGATGTAGGGTGTCCCTTCCGGTAGCATCAAGCGTTTCTTCACGATCCCTTCCACCACTGTTCCGGCTTCTCCCCCGCGGTAGTCGTCGGGGATGTTGCGCTCGCCGCCGAACACGTACAGGCGGGTGGCATAGAGATCCCGACTTTTCGTCCGGCTCATCGTGCTGGCTTCCTTGCCTATCTCCAGCGTCACGGGTTCTCCGGGCAGTTCCAGTCTGCCCAGGTAGATGTTTTCTCCCACAACCCACCATTCGCACTCCCACGCCTCGGCGATCTTGGTAAGTGCGTCGATGATATTGGTGCTGTCGTAAGTGACTGGCTTGGCTTCTGCCTTGACCTCGCTGCCCACGATGGCTGTGTATTCCTTCCCGTTATAGGTGAATCCCAAGGAACGCAGGTTTGAAACGATTATACCCAGATGTGCCTCCGGTGAGCGTGTAAGGCTCCAAGAGACTTCACGATTTCCCTGCCGGTCATAAAACAGGATATGGTTCTTCCACCTGTAGTAGTGGGAATCGAAACGGATGTCGTAATCATATCCGCCTGTCGTCGGGTTGTACTTGGGATAGGCGGTTTCAGTCAGGTAATAGGGGGTGCCGTCCACCTCGATATGGTCACCGATGGAGAGCGTGGCGGGTTCAGCCAGCGTGAATACGAGCCGAACGCTGTCTTCTGTCATCAGCGAAAACCGTCTAGCCGATTCTTTCCCCGGAAGGGTGTACAGTTTTGTTCTACCTGATATGTCTTTGATTTCGATCATTTCTTTTCCTTGTTTTCAACCGGGATTGCCTCCAAGAACTTGACTACCAGTTTTGCCCGGCAATCGCCGTAGCTCCCGTATTTTCCACACGAGAGGTAAGCCAGACTGAACGTTTTGTCCAACTCTGGTATATGCAGTGCAATATTACCTTTATACAGTTCGTCGACAAAGGACATGTATTTATGAAGGAAATCCTCCCTTCCGCCTCCCTCGATCAGGAACGGTAGGGAAACTTCGCGCGATGCGGTTTTGACGTTTGCCATCACAATACGCGATCCATGCTCCAGGCGGCTTTCACCTTTGATATATTCTTTCACCGGTGCGGGGGTGAGTAACACTTCGACTGTGCCTGACATCAGGGCGGCACCCCAAACCGATAGCGGGTTTCCGTTGATTGTAGCGTTTTTGATCATTGTTTATATGTTTTTGATGTTTTCTTTGATGCTGTCCAGTGATTCCCTCATGGAGCTGAGCGACCGGGCGTAGGTCTCAATCTTGCCGAGGTAACCGTTGCTTTCGTAGAGTATGTCGCGTATTTCGGTGATGCACTCTAGGTTAGCCCCGTTTTCCTGAAGTAACGATTCAACCAGCCTTTCCAAGTTTACAGCGGATTGCTGTACTGCCGTAAACCGCCCGTTCAGTTCTTCGCCGGTTTCCTGGCGCATGCTCTCGAAGCTACCCCGGCTGGCTGTCTGGGTGCTGCTGTCGTTTCCGTTGGCATCCGCGCTCCAGCCAAACAGGGATGCCAGCTGCTCCCGTTCCTGTAACATGGATTCCGTCAGGTTCTGTTGCATTTCCTTCAGCTGGTCCACTTCGTTCGGCGTGTACCCGTCTTCCCCGTAGCCCGCCCAAGTGTCGTAGAGCTTCTTGATTTCATTTTTGTATTTGGAGGCGATGACCGATCGCAGGATGGCTTGTTGCAGTTTCTTTTCGAAGTCGTTGGCGAAGTCCTCGTTACTTGAATCAAGGTCCAGTAACATGTCTATATAGGAATTTTCGAACTCTTCGAATGTGATGCCGGTCATTTGTGCCTTGACGGCTTCCAGGATCTCCTGCTCTGTGTTGCCAAACTCGATGATATTCTCCAGGTGCTCCCGGAATTCCCCGTCCATAACAGACCATAATCCGGCGTAGTTCTCCTTGATCCACTGGAGCTGCTCGGATGACATCTGGAGAAAACTTTCCATCTGCGTAAAGGATACGTTACCCAGGCCTGCGTTCGCTAGTCCGTTTTCGACCTCTCCGGCCACGTCGCGCCAGTTTTGGCCTTCCCACTTGTAGGAGCCTTTCCACATGCGATACCAAAGCGAGTGGCTGCCGATGGATTTACCGGACGACAGGCGTATTTCCGCCAGCTTCTTTTCCACTTCCAGTTGGTTCTTTGTTATGTTCAATGCCTCTTCACCGGCTTTGATGGCTTCCGCGCCGTAGCTTTCCTGTATGTAAGCCCTTTTGGCGTCCAGCAGTTCGTCCCAAATACCGAGCAGTTCTTCGTACTTTTCGACCATCTCGTTGTATTCGGAATAGTCGGCACCGAACAAGCTGGAGATGGCCCCTACAAGTTTAGAGATACCGCCTGCTGCTGACATTGCTCCGCCTGCAATATCACCGGCCATAATGCGCCCTACGCCTGCTGCGGTTTGGCCCATACCGCCGAAAGCATCGGTTATGCCTTTTATCTTGTTGGATACATCATCGTTGCCAAAGAGGGCACCGATGCTTTCGCCAAATTCTGTCAAGGCGGGAGCAAAATCTTGGACGGCGTTCCCGATACCTTCGATTCCACCTGCCAGGTCACCGCTGCGGAGTTTTTCTATTGCCTTGCCCAACTGGTCTTCCAGCAAGAGGAAAGGGGAACGGCTGCCCAGTTCACCCCGTATCTTCTTCAGCGCGTCTCCTAACGCCTTGACTTCTTCGGGGGATTTTTCCAGTAGCTCCAATTGCTTTTCGCTGATGCCAAGGGAAAGGATTTGCCCGCGTGTTATCCCGGAGCCGCCGCGCAGATAGTAGAAGAGCTGTTCGGTTTTGTCGATGATCGCCTGTATCTCGCTCATGCTCTTTTCTGAAGCGTTGGCGAACAGGTCGGCGATCAGGGAGCTGCTTCCGATGACTTGCCTGCAGACATAGTCGGCCAAACGGTCTTGCTCCTGGTACATATTGAATAATTCGGTGGAGACGATTTCTATATCGTCCTGGATGGTGGTGAACGTCCCTTTGTATTGGGGATACCGTTCGGTAACATCAAATTTTTTTGATGATTTCTTGCCTTTCTTCTTGGATTTATCGCCACTATCCGGTGTTGGGGTGGCCTTGGTGGCGAGGAACGATTGCGCCATGTCGCGGTATTCGCTTTGGGCGTTCTTCTCATCCTTGAGCCAGGCTTCGAGCTGCGCGCGGTTCATCCGGAGGAACTCCTCGCGGGCTTCACGCTGCTTCTGCTGGTTCTCGATCAGCGATTCGAGGTTCTCGCCCCGCAGTTCCTTCAGACGGTCGTTCTCACGGTCGATCAGTGCCCGGTACTGAGAGGCCTCTGCGGTGGCGCGTTCGAGGGTTTCGGGAGAATTGTCCCAAATGTACTGCCCCGTACCGAAAGTGGAAGTAGGAGTGTAGATGCTGCGCCCTTGGTTCTGGATGACGGAGTTGGCACGGGCGAATTTCTTTTGGTATTCCCGGATGTTCTTTTCAGCCTCGGCGATGGCCTTGCGATTGTCGTAGAGCATGAGCTGCTTCTGTGTCTCGATGAACTTGCGTGCCTGCTCACTGTTGATGTCAAGGGCTTTCCCATAGGCCCCGATCTGTGAAACGGCGCTGGGGATGGTCTGCGCGATCCGGGCGATGATGCCGTTCAGTTCGTCCTGCTCGGTGGCGGTCAGGCTGATCTTCGAGCGTAGTTCCTCGTAGCGGTCGACCAGCGGTTCGGTCTCGGTGGCAAGGGCTATGACCTTGGCTTTTTGTTCTTCGTATTTATCGTTGGCGGTGGAGAGAGTGGAGTTGATCAGCTCTGCCATGCTGTTCTTGAACTTCAGCTGGAGATCGCCCAGCCACGACAACGCCTTACCCAGTTTCAACTTGGCGTTTTGCATCCGGACATCGGCGGCAGCTACTTTGTCGGCTTCGCTGATGTACATTCCGGCTTGTTGCAGCTGCTTCTCCACGATGACACCCACACCTTGCATGAAGTCGCCCGTTTCGGCGATCTTCTCTTTGATTTCAGCGGCACTCAGCCCGAGGTTGTCCAGTATCAGGAGGCTTTGGCGACCTAGACCGGTAACGATGGAATCGACCATATAGTCGATGCTCTGCCCGGTCTGCTGTGCCTTCAGTTGGGCAAAGGCTAGGAATTTACCCATTTCATCCAAGGGGATGCGGAAGTCGCGCGCCTTGACCAGTGCGGTCATTAGCTGTAGGTCGGATACTGTCCCCTTGGTCTGTTCCCTGAGACTTGCCAGGAGATCGCTACGTCCCAGCTGCTCGAAAGCGTGTGTCACGCCATCGGCACTCACCGCCAGATTTATGCTTTCACGGGCAAACTCTTTGACCTTTCCGATGGCTTCGCCGATCGACTGTGTGACGGCGTAGCCTACTTGGGCGAAAGCTCCGGCCAGGGTTGTTTTTATTTTATTAAGAGAAAAGAAGGAGTCTTTGAGGTTTGTTGATGTTCCCCTTAGTTCATTCATCCGTTTTTTTACGTCCTCTAGCTGATCAGAGAGTTCAGCGTACCGTTCCGGCTCCAACGCCTTGACGGTGTTATCCAGTTCGCGTTGCAAGCGTTTCGCCTCTTGCGAGAGCTGTTTGTAGGATTTGTTCTGGATATTGATAGAGCGGAGCAGTTCGTTGGTCTTGGCGGTGTTCTCCGCGATGGCACGGTTGTTACGCTTGTACTGTTCTTCGAGGTTGCGATATTCGTCACTGTTGCGCCGTCCGGTTGCGGTGAGTTCGGCCATCGATTTGCGCAGTTCCTTGTTTTCGCTCTTCAGCTCGGATGACGCTTTTTCGAGTTTGTGGATTTCCTGTTGTGCCTGATCAGTGCTAAGCGATAAGACGAATTGGATATAATCGGGTGTCAGTTTTGCCATAGCCTTTCGTTTTTCCGGCTAAGGTAAACCGAGACGATGGCAGTGGAAAAGACAATAAAAAAGAGAAGGTGTGTCAAAACTCATTTTTTGAAAATATGAACTTATAATTTGAAATTTGAGCATCTTGAAAGACTAAAGAAAGGGCCGTATCATTACTCAATACAGAGTTTGATACGACCCTTTTAAATATTATAGTTATAATCTGTAACTTTGAGGAGTAGTCATTTTAGTTTTGACACAGCCCCCTTTTCCTGTTATTTCACCATCACTCGTTTTTACCCGGGCGGTATCCCGGATAAATGGCATCGTAGTGGGATTGATCGTTCGAATTGCCTGGCCCTTTGTGGAGTTTGTCATATAGGACCACTATCAGTCCGATAATGGGGGTCAAGAAGAACGACACCCAGAAATAGAATCTGAAGTGATCATTCAACCCGTATCCCAATGCCCCTACCATCAGGCAGGGAAGCACGTAAACCAATATAAACAGTAACAATAATTCTATCATATATCCAATCCGTTAAACACCGGTAAAGGTAGTGTTTCCGGGAGCTTATCCAATACTTTGCGCCGTTTATTCTCGGCTTCGATGAATTTACCCAGAGGAACTCGTGCAGAGCTTGCAGCATTCATCTTTCTTCGTCTAATCCGAAAAAGACCGGTACAGGAAATGATTCCGAGATTTTTTCCAAAGCTTTTCGGTGTTTGGTTTCGGCTTCAATGACTTGTCCCAGTAACTTATGCATATATTTCAGTTGCTCCATGATAAGGCAGGAAATCGTATCTCCGCCTATGTGCAAGGTGTAGAAATTCCCATCAAAGAAGCCTCCTTCTTCGTAGCGTATTTTTTTCTCGATGTATAAGTCGGTGCAATTATATGTTCCTTTTCTTGTCATATCGTACCTCCTTTCTTCGTTTGGGCTTGATACAGTTGGTAGGCAGCCACTGCCAGGAGGGGCGGGAAGATGGGGGATAGGAGGCAAGCCAGGGTGCACTTCACATAGTGAGCGTCGGCTGCCGTCTCGATAGGGCAGTCCAAGGCTTCCAGGAGGTTCTTCACTTGGCTGCTCACCTTATTTGTGAGGCGAGCAAGACTGGTTCTTACAGTGCCGATAGTTGTTCCGGCTACGTTCAATACGTTTGTCTTCATTTTTGTTTAGCGAATTAAAATGAAACATTAATAAATCAAGAGGGAGGGGAATAAAAAAAGGTCCCGCTTTCCCGTCGCTAAACACCTTAAACAGGGCTGTGGGCGCATTAACGCTCCACACGGGGGTCGGAACCTTTGTATTATAATAATATCATATGTAGTTTACCGGTTGGCATAAAAAAAGCCAACGGCAAAGCGGTCGGCGATCACTCGCCCTGTTTAAAATGTTTAGCACTGCAAATATGGGGAAAACTTTCCGGAATGGCAAGGGGATGGGGAAGAAAAAAGTTACTTCTTATTTAAATGGATTGTAGCTGTTCTAAGTTTTCTTACAAGATCATCTGTAAGTTGATAGATGGATGTGCAATCTATGTCATTAGAATTCATTGATGATGCATCAAAGTCAGTAGAAGCAGAATATAGAGAGAAAAACGTATCATTGATTGATGAGACTTCTTTGTTTATAAAATTGTTTGACATCTCAGCTGTAAAAGCAAATCTATCAATCAAGCGTTTTATTGTATTCATTTTTCCTGACACATAGGCCAAATCTACCATTCTTGATGTTCTAAAAGCCAATTCAACTTGTTCGATTTCTTTCTCTATAGCTCTTAAATCATTAATGAGCATTTCCTTTTCAAACCTTTGTTCCGACAAATTCTTGACAACGTAATATCCTACCCATATAGTGATGGCTGATGATATAAAGAGACTGAAAACATCTACAGGAACAAGATTGTAATCCACTTTTATATACTCCAGCCAAGCATTGGAAAATAATATATGTATAAAATATAAAAACGATAGTAGAGTCACTATCAATAATAGAATCAAAATAATATATTTTATTTTTTGAACCATATCTGATTTTTGATGTAATCTATTACCCATTCAAAATTGCTGGTGTGAAAACATATGATACTGTTTACATTATTCTCTCCTTCAGCACGTCCTAATTCTCCAAATGACTGGTCCAAGAATGAGGATGGATATGATTTGACCCCATCCAGATAGATGTGTAATTGTTTGCCAGCCTTGATAGCTTCTTGGTATCGAGGGAAAAGTAATGTGTTGTAAAATTCTTCGCCGGAGTGGGGACCAAGTCTTTCCCAACGTCCGCCAGGGGTGTTGCTAAAATCTTCAGCTATTGTTATTTTGAATTCTTCCATGATATAAAATTTTCTTTACTTACAGTCCATGATAAATATGTCCCTACAAAGTTTGGATTACTGGATACTTGCAACTCTCCGTTTTCATGATGCAAAGATACATTGTTTGTAATCAAAATAAAATTAGAAATGAATCCTTTTTCTACGCAATGTTTAATAAAAGGTAATCCCCTACCTCGGTTTGATTGTCCAGTTGAAGATCCAAGTTGTCCATTAAAAGCCTGTTGGATAATCCATGACGATTGTTTTAGTTTTATAAAACGTTGCAATTTAGAACGTTTGTATGAGCCTATAATACCAACCCCCATATCTACAAAAACAAACTTGAAACTCTTTTGTTCTGGTACTCGATAATATAGCAACCACCAATTAATATTTTTATTTTGGATTCCATGTTCAGCAGCATTCCCGATCAATTCAACTAAAAAATCATAAAAGATCCGATAGTCTTCATTAATTCCAATTCTTCTTAATTCAGTTAGAATATCCGAAACAACTTTAGTATCAACCGTTGCAGTAGAAATTGCGTCGATAGCTGTTAGATTTATATTTTTGTGAATATAATTTTTTTGTTCAGATAGTATTTCTAACACTTTTTTTGACTTGGGAAACTTATTGTGTATTAAAATAAGCTTTCCTGAGGTTAACGCTTTTTCTGCTTGCGCCAACAACACCATATAAGAACCCTTTGTAATTTCCTCTATGTGTGAAAAATCAAGATATACATCATCGCTTGGATATTTAACTATTTTGTTTAGGGTATTGATAACTTGTTTCAAATAACCTTTTCGCATGTAGAATTTTTTGGGCAAACTGATATGCTTTCTTTTTTCGTAGTATGATTTTACTACAAAAAATAAGCTAAAAAACAGTACGATTAGAAGTAAACTTATGTAGATTCTATTCATGATAAACAAGTAAGTGTTATTGTTTGAACACTGTGAAGTTATGAATTATTTACTTTGGCTGCAACACAAATGCCTAAAAATAGGGGAATGTGAAAAAATAGCCATCAAGGAACGTTCTTCTTAGGGAGTTAAACAAAACCGCCCCACCTTCACAGGAGGGACGGTCTCCAAACTAAACATTACTAACCCATAAAAACTAATACCATGAAAAAGTATTGTGCGTATCTTACTCGGGGAACAGTCCTTGAAGCTGTGCTTCAATCTCTTGGCGTATGCTTTCGGTGAAGCCGTAGCGGAGTTCCGGCAATGTCTCCCGGTAGATCATACCCCACAGCTGGCGGTTGTAGATGCGGTGGTTACCTTTTCGTTTCATGTCCAGGAAGCGGATATAAATGGGGTAATCTACCTGTATGCGGATGGGGTCGATACCGGTTCTGATCAGAGGCGAAGTCAGGAAGGCGTGCAGCCGCCCTGTTTGTCGCTGGTTGCTCTCCCGGTAGATGCGTTCTTCGGCGATGGCTTTCTGTCGTTGCAGGATCGTCTTGAAATCGCGTTCCAAGGTGCGGCGGAAGAAGGCATCGCGTATGTTGTCCGGACGGTTCATCGTTCAGACAGGTTAAAGGAGACCGACCATCCGCAGTAATCGCTGTAAAGTCCCGTTTCAGGGTTGGTGGAGAGGTTACCCAGCCCCGACATGAAGTGGCAAGGTTGGCAAGCGTCTTCGCGCAGTTGCTGCTTCAGGGTTTCCACCACCTCCTGTGTCTCTTCCAACACTTGCAGGGGCGTTCGCCTCTGGTGGTCGGAACGGTCGAGCAGGAACAGCAGACATTGGCTTACTTCTGCTACGTTGTCAGGGTAAGCAGAATCATCATCGGCGGAGGGCACGACGACGAACAGTGCCGGGAATTCCCTTACTTTCATCTGCCTTAGGGCATCGCTCATGTCCTTGTCCACGTTGACCAACGTAGCGGAACGGATGGCTGGGATGCGTTGGAGCAGCGCTTCAGTATATTCCCGTAGTGTCTTGATACGTATCATATTACTTATCTTTTAGAGTGCATGTGTTCGAATTTTTTCCGGTAGAGAAAGACCAGCACGTCCCAGAGTGGCGTGTCGAGTACCTTGCGGTAGGTGCCGAAGGTGCCCGTCTCGGCAATCTCCAATGCCGTTCCCATCCAGCCTGTGCCGTCATCGGGTTTTCGTTTTTCCGATTTCTCAAAGAGGATGGAGAAACGGAGCGGTTCGCCGTTGATGTCGATCGGATCGTGGTGGAGTGTCCGCATGACGTTATTAAACAGGATCAGGGCGTGGGCGCAGAGTATTTCGTCCGGATCAGCCTTGGGACGTGCCTCGTTCCGGTAGAGTTTCCGGCAGAAATCGGTGGTGAGTTGTTCCGACCGTTCCCGGCTCTTTGTCTTCGCCAACAGTTTCAAGAGGCTGTTACAGTCAATGAATGCGCCAAAGGTTACCCCGTCGAGCATGTCGCCCGGTCCCGTCCAGCCGTCCCACTCCTTCAGCAGGTTCAGCCCTGTATTGAGGTTCATCCGGTCGCGCTTCTCGCCTGGCAAGATAAACGGTAGGGTCAGGTCGATGTGGTTTAATGCCTCTTCGATGGTTTCCTCCCGCTGCATGGAGAGATCGGTACGTTCGTCAAGCAGCAGTGTGAGCAACTTACTGCGCAAAGTGGGACGGCTGAGTATCCCCCGGTCGTTCAACAGGGAGATTTCCAGGTATCGGCGGTATTGTGCCGGTGTGAATTCGTCTATAAGTTCGGGGACTTGCAGCATGCGCTCCCGGTATTTTATTATCTTCATCTCGTTGCCAGTTTAAAAAGTGATGCCCTTGGATTGCAGCGTTGCCTGGCTGATATACAGGTCATCGTTGGTCGGGTCGTTATCCATTTGGGCAATGGTGTCTTGCAGGTTCTGCAGATAGCGGGCTGCATCTCGGTCGAGTGACTCGGCCACCTGTCGGCGTGCCTCTTTCTCAGCCCGGAGCTTCTCCTTGATCGATCCCATCTGTTGTACCTGCACGATCCCATCGGGTATGACCTCTATGGGCAGGCGTTCCACTGCCTTTTTGATGGTGAGCAGTGCCAGCGGTCGGCGGCACTGTTCCGCAAGGGGAAGCAGTTCCGGATCGCCTTGCAGCATCTTCACCATGCGTTCGCCTTCCACGAAGGGGGCGATTTCCGTGTCTTGCACTTCCCGTATCAGCGGTAGCAGGGTGAAATAAAGGCGGTGACTCCCGATGGTATAATAGCGATCGAACTCCGCCTTGTTGCGTATCAATAGGGTGTGGGTGCGGCGTTTCGCCTCGCTCTCTTCCCAGAAGGTGTACGCACCCTTTTCCAGCGTGTCGATCAGTGCATCTACGGCTTCGTAGGCGATATTCAGGATGTTCTGTTCGTCTTTGTATTCTTGTAAGGCGGTTAGCCCTTTCTCGTTCTCGCCATATTTCTTCTGCCTTCCGCTCGCGCCGTGTTGTGCGTCAAGCGTTGGGATCAGCATGCTCCAAGCGAAGAACGCCACGGGCTTCTGTGTGGCTGCCACCAGTTCCGGCTCTTCCTTTTTCCCGTAAAGCTCCGCTATAGCTTGCAGCACGTCCTCGCCCACGATGGCTGTCAGGCGGCGTGTGGCCAGTGGCAGAATGGGGGCCCACTTCGAAAAGTCCACGTTGTCGGAAATCATACCCACAGCTTCTACGATCTCCTGGCTTCCGTCATCATATAAATTGAATAGTTGCATACAGGTTATTCTTTATGGGCGCGGCATAAGCACCGCACCCGGGGTTTGTTAAAAAGGGACATTGTTGTCGGGTCTCATCCACTGGGGTAGAGAACCCGCACGGCGTGAAGCCGATGTGGAAGACTTGATGCCGCTTCCACCGCCTCCGTCTTGTGATCCGTTTGATGCCATAGTAGACTCCTTTCTTTACGTGTTAAACATTCCGGATCGCGCTAAACAGCTGCTCTCCTCTTATTTCTTTGTTGATGGTTGAATAGGTACTTAGTATGTTGTTGTCAATTTCACAGTAGAACATGTATAGCTCTGGATTCTCTTCGATGGTGAATTGTTCGATGTTGGCAGAACTCCTGAGATTGGCACTCCCGTGGATGATTACCTTTTTCCCACCCAATGTCTCGATCAGACAGGTTTTCATGTGGGTACCGGCTACCGCTAGTTGGAAACGGTTGTCTATATCCAAGCGACCGTATATATACGGTATCAGGCGGTGCGCTTCGTGTGCATAGAAATAGGCGGACACGATCAGATTAAGGCTATCCACATAGCCTTTGTCCAATAGCGTATGCAGGCTGTCGATGTTTTCCTGTCCCAATGAAAGGGTAGTGATATCCATGCGTACCGCCTTGCAGTTGTTGCGGACCATGAAAGCCTCGATGAAATCACCGAAAATGAAGTTGCCGCTGACTACCGCGTCATACCTTACGCCTGTGTCAATTTCAATGGCTTCCGCCAGCTCCACGGCGTGTTCGTAGATGATGCGAGATTCCTTGAACGGCTTCAGCTTTGGACGGATGTAGCGGTTCCCTTCTTCAGGGGCACTGTCGAAACAGTCCATAGCGTCAAAACAATCCAGGTCTAAACCGGAACCATCCCAAAATAGGTTATTCTGATTATTCATTGTTCTTTATCCGGTTTTGTGGTGAAACATTCTCCTCGGCGTTGACAATGGTGCGGTACAGTCCAATTCGTGTCTTCGTACCGGGGAAGTTGGCGTTGATGTATTCCTGCACGGGCTTGCAGAGTATCATGTCGGGTATGGCGGTTTCCGATGCGTTGTACACCTTGATGCTGTACAGTTTCTCGGAGCCTGACGACAATTTGTTCTCCAGTATGAGGTTGGCCAGGATGGGGTCGATACCGAAACCGCTGGCCGCAGCAGCGTCTGCCTTGTTGCTGATGCGTATCTGAGCTTCGATATAATCTTTTACCTTCTTGTCGATAGGTGTTACTTTCCAGCCTTCATATTCCTGGGACAATTCATCGAAGAAAGAAGACGTGTGCATGAATTTCCCTACGTTCTTGACCCCAGTCATGCCCTCGGCGAACTTCTCCATGGTCTTATCCTTGTATGCCTCCAGTAGTTTAGAAGTGTAGGGGATGCCTTTCTTCTGACAGACCGACTTCAGGCGTTCCTCGGCTTTGTCCCAATACCCCTGCGGTGATTCGATGTGCAAGCTCAGTGCGGAGCTGTTCATGTTGTAGCTGTGTAGCAGCGGGGCAAGTGTCCCGGCAATTTCCAGCCAAGAGAAAGCTCCCAAGAAACGGGGCGTGCTGATGAACTCCTTGGCAAAGGAATATATATTGTAATAACGTGCCGATACCGGGTACCGGAACGGGTCGTGCGGGTCGAAAACCGGTAATACTTCCATTTTGGCATAGTCGGGATAGGGGAAGTCGGCGATCACGATCCGTGAGGGTTCTTCTTCACCCTCCTTCGGGTAGACCAGGCGAGCCTTCTGGTAAGGGATGTGTTCGAGTTTCACCAGCCGTCCTGCACCACCGATGCGCGGGGCACGGTTACGGATGAACTTCACGAAGAAGCCCTGCATGTGTACCAAGTCTACCAAACATCGGTGCATGAAGATGCGGTAATCCCACCGGCTCAAATCATCCTCAATGGGCTGATCGAGCGTCCATTCCTTATAAAAGCGGTTGTTCTCCCGGTCGATGGCATCGTTGTAGAAACGGGGACCATCGCCCCATTGCAGCCCGGCGATCTTCCCCATGATCCCTTCACCGGCATAGAAGCGGTCGAGCAGGCGTTGCACCTCGCCCGGCAGGTCGTTATTGTCGCCCATGGGCACGATATCGATGCCACCTACCCGTATTTTCTTGGTGAAACAGGTGCCGCTGCTACCGCCCAGCATGATGCTTGATGGCTCCCATCCTTTACCTTTGCCCGATATGTCAAACGAGTAAAGCTGGCCGTTGCCAGGGTTGATCAGTCCGAAATTTCCAACACGTCTTATTTCCATATCTCAATCGTAGTTATAATTATCGTAATCATCATAATCGTCCCGGTCGAAGTCGGGATCTCGTCCAAAGTCCATAGTTATACAACCGTTTTCATACCATTAAACTCCATGATCAGTACCTGCCAGCAGTTGGCGGCCAGGCCTGTCTCCGTGTCTGTATAGAATAACTTGTAGGAGGAGTTCTCGATCTTCTCGTCTGAGGTTTTGCTACGGAGTCTTGCTGCCTTGACGGTGACCATATCCCCACCGGCGGATGTGTGTCGGTTGTATTTGCGGAATTTCATCGAGAAAGTTCCTCCGGTATCACTGATCCGCTTCATCTCTTCGATGGCGGCGTATAAATCGATTGTATCCATGTGCCTTATTTTTTACCTGTAAAGGAAAGGAAGGAGGCTAAAAAAGGAAAAGACACCAAAAAACAGCGGTTTACACGGTCGTTTTTTGGTGATGATTTCCGTCAAAAGGTTTAGGGAGAGTGTTTTAAGCCAGAAAAAATTCGCAAACAAGAAAACAGACATGCTCCGGAGCGCGTGCCGCTCAGAAAGGGAAAGGCAATTGCCTCTCCCCGTTTTGGGTGAAATATGACAGAGCGGGCTTGTAACGGGTAGGGAGTCAGTCTTCCCCGAAGCCAGGGACGTAGGGGTTCGCACCACCGGCTTGCAGTTTCACGATGTTGCGCCACCTCTTGCGCATCATCAGGTACTTGAAAGCATCGGAAAAGTTGGTGGAGAGCATGGGTAGCTTCTTCGGTGCAAGTTTCTCGCTTTTCTTGACCTTGAAGACGATTTTTTCCGTACCTGAATAGCGGATACCGGCGGGTGCTTTCTCGATACTGCTCACCAGCTCCTTACAGTTGACGGCATCGACCAGCAGGCGTGGCAGTTTCTTGCCGCCCTCTTTCATCAGCTCTTGCATGAAGCCGTATTCTTCGGCTTGGGGTATGTTGCTCTGGCGGCGGCTCATCAGACAGACTGTCCATCCTGTGCGCACACCATCGGCATCCTTTTCGATGGCATCTTTTATCTTACGGGCGTAGTCTTCACCTTGGCGGGCAAAGTTGTTACCGGCTCGGTCGTAATACAGGTTCAGCTCCTTGCAGGAGTGGGGAGCAAAGAAGCGCAGGAAGCGGTCGGCCAGTTCGCGGAACCATCCGGGCGGTATCTCGTAGATATTCTTCAATACCCGGTAGGTGTTGCCCCGTTGTTGACCGATCACGAAGGAGAGCATGTTACCAAAGTCCACGCCCCCGTCGAGCGGCTGGTCGTCTTGCAGGTACTTGAGTCTGGTACAGCTGTCGGCAGGCAGGCCGTCCGGCGAACCGTCGTAGTATTTGTGTTGTTCGCCAAACAGGAGGTAGAAGCGGATATCTTTGCGTAGTCCGGGGCGCATGCCCAGTACCGACTTGCAGAACTCGTGGAACTCCAGCGTCCCGTTATAGAGGTTGAACAGGTAGTCGGGGGTTAGGATGTCGACGTTGACCAACGAAGAAGCGTTCAGGACGTAGGTTTGCCCCCGACGCAGTTTGGTCAGCCCTTGGTCATAATAGGTTACCTCACGGGCCAGGCGGCGTAGGGTACGGTCATTGGGGGCCTCCCTGGCGCGTTCTTTCTCTAGCCGGAGCAGTAGGTCGTTGCGCACGAAGGCGGCCTGGCAGATCGCTACGATCCGGTCGGGGCGCATGTTGGGCAGGTAGCGGAAGAACCAGTCGTATTCCCCCTCGTTGACATCGGGCATGTCGGTCGAGATGGTAAGGCCCAGGAACAGGTGGGAGTGGCCGAACGATAGCGAATCGCCACGCAGGATTGGCATGGCACGGTTCACTTTATCTTCACGGTCGAACTTGGCTTCATCGTAAAAGAGGTGCACGACCGACTTACCTGCCAAGAGAGAGGGACGATCCAGTGACCCCAGGAAGATGACGCACCCGTTCCAAAAGGATATCACGTTCCGGTAGTCGTTGACGATGATCGAGCAGTGCGAACGCCACTCACGAGGCGGTATCTTGCAGAAAACGTAGTGCATCCCCTCATACATCCCCATCAGTTGCCAACCGTGCTGCACGGCGGGCATGATGTTGTCTTTCAGGCTGGAGTAGCTGCTTGCCACGAAGGCAAGGGGTGCACCCGGCATGGCGTGCACGCAGCGGTAGGAGCGGCGTGCCTGTACCACGGTACTTTTCGACATACCGCGCCCAGCTACGACGACAAGCACGGTGGTATCGATGAAGTCGGTCAGTAGCTGCACGTGGTGGGCAAACTTGACGGCGATGTCGTCATTCACCGCTATCTTCTTCGCTAAGTTCTTCGATGTCATAGAGCATACGTTTTTTGAGGTTGAACTTCTTCAGCCCGGCATCCTCTTTCAGGTTGTCGCGCACGGTGGTGGATAGTTCCGGTATCGAATCAATGAAAGCGTCCAATTGCTTGCGGTCGATGGCCGGAAGCCCTAGGTCTTCTCGGTTGGCCGTGTAGATGTCGACGCGCTTCTGGTTGAGTAGTTCTTCTGGGATATCTGCCTCCTTGGGTTTGAAGCAACCGCGATATTCGCCCGCCAGCTTCAGGAGGTTACGGGCTTCCTTCACGTCACCGCTGGCATACATCTCTTCGGCCCATGCTTCGCATTTTTCGGCATAGAGGTTGCAGAAGGCTTCGGCTGATATTTCGCTACGCTGGTAGAAAAAATTGATCGCATCGGTGTAGACCTGTCGCGCCATCCAGTCGGACAGCCCGTATTGTTCGCTCTTCAGCAGCTTTATTATCCCGGCTTTGGTGACGTACTTGTTTTGCTTTTCGAACTTCATCTTGGCCGTCAGGCCACGCACCATGTCCATGAGATAGAAATATTGCCGTTCGGCTTCGCTCAGCGTGTCGAGTGACCCGGTCGAGAGGATGGCGTTCAGTCGGTCCATGGATACGCGGTCGAGATTCAGGCGAGTAGGCTTGATAGTCGGTATTTCTTCCATATCAGGCTCCTTTCTTGCGTTGTTCGATCTCATGGTCGCACAGTTCCTTTACGGTGATCCATTCGCGCATTTGCGCTTCGAGCTTCAGCCGTTCTTCATCGGAGGTGGCTGCGGTGATCTTTGCCCGGTATTTGGAGATGTTGCTGGCAGCGTTCTTGCGCCGTTGAACAAGGTTGAAGTCCGTCAGTGTCTTGTATTCCTGCCATTTCAGGTACTTTGCCACTTTGGGGTGGTTGCCCAGGAGCGTGCCGTTCTCTTGGTAATGGGTGAGTTCTTCCCAAATCTGGCGGTCGTTCAGGTACTCTTCGACGGCAGTGGCGGCCAGTGGGGCGGTGTCATCCATGGGCGCATCGTCGGGGTGGCCTGCCAGTGTGTTGTGGGCTTCGCGGTAAGCATCGTAAGAGGCGAACATGTCGTTCACCAATAGCTTCAGCACATCGGGGCAATCCTTTGACTTCAAGAAGGTAAAGCGGTCGCGGAAGCGTATTCGTTCGCACTCCTTGGGACTGACAGGGTCAAGGTGCGGTACAGCGGGCGTATCGCTAGTTCCGAGGTGTGGTTCTACTGGTGGCGGTGTGGCACCGGGGATGGTGACATGGCGTTCCAGGTGTTCGAACTCATAGACGGACAATCCGGCCAGACGGCGTAGTTCTTCGTAAAGCGTGAGGCGCATCATGCGGCTTTCGGGTCGGTTCAAGAAGGCGCGGCGGAGGGCGGTGTTGCGCCCGTAGCGTTCATACAGGGCCACGCCTTCGGCATAACAGCGTGCGCCGGACAGGTAGTTTTTGATGATATTCTTCATATTGTGGGTGTTTTCCGGCAAAGATAGGCTTCAGGCATGAGGTACTGAAAAGACTACCGGGGGCTTAGGAGTCTGGCAAAACAAAGAGGGCCGACCTTTTTAAAAAGGATCAGCCCTCTGTATTTACTGTGGTTTCATCTTTCTTCGTCTAATCCGAAAAAGACCGGTACAGGAAATGATTCCGAGATTTTTTCCAAAGCTTTTCGGTGTTTGGTTTCGGCTTCAATGACTTGTCCCAGTAACTTATGCATATATTTCAGTTGCTCCATGATAAGGCAGGAAATCGTATCTCCGCCTATGTGCAAGGTGTAGAAATTCCCATCAAAGAAGCCTCCTTCTTCGTAGCGTATTTTTTTCTCGATGTATAAGTCGGTGCAATTATATGTTCCTTTTCTTGTCATATCGTACCTCCTTTCTTCGTTTGGGCTTGATACAGTTGGTAGGCAGCCACAGCCAGGAGGGGCGGGCAGATGGGGGATAGGAGGCAAGCCAAGGTACACTTCACATAGTGAGCGTCGGCTGCCGTCTCGATGGGGCAGTCCATTGCGGCCAATAGTTTCTTTACTTGGGCGGTTACCCGTGCTTTCGCCGTGGCAAGGCGGTTCATCACTTGCAAGTAGGTGCTTGCTTTGGCAGGCGCGTAGCCTGAGGTCAATACGTTTGCTTTCATTTTAGTAGTGCTTTAAATGAAACGATAAATTAACAGATAAGGAGAGGGGAAACAAAAGAAAGGTCCCGCTTTCCCGTTGCACTACACCTGAATCAGGCAGTGGGCGCATTAACGCTCCACACGGGGGTCGGAACCTTGTATTAAGAATATTATGAGTTTACCAATCGGCATAAAAAAAGCCAACGGCAAAGCAGTCGGCGATCACTCGCCTGATTCAAATGTAGTGCACTGCAAATATGGGGAAAGTTTTTGGAATGGCAAGGGGAAAGGGAGAAAATATATTTAGTTGTTAGCTTAATCGGATTACGCTTTGTCCTAGTGCCGAACTGCTCTGGACGGAACCGTTTTATCCTAATCCAGTATTTGAATTGTTGTTTATCCATAGAATTCCTTATATTTGCCAATCTTTAAATTTTACAATTATGGAATTGAAACTACATGAAGCTATTGAAATCATTTTGAAAGAATATGATCGTCCTATGACAAGTCGCGAAATTGCCGATGAAGTCAATAAGCGTGGATTATATCACCGTAAAGTTGATTCTGATCCGGTTCCCGTAAGCCAAATAAGAGCTCGTATTGCTAATTATCCTCTTTTATTTGAAAAAGAAGGATCACTCATTAAATTAGTGAGACATTAAACCTTAATCTGGTCCTCTGATTCTAAAATTTTTAATTATTCTCTTTCGTTTGACATTTTACGTCCCTTACGGGTAGCATAATAAACAGTAGGCTTTCCTTCTTTACACATGCAATTAATCCATCCTTTTCGTATTCCTTCTTGGATATATAGATTAATTCCGTAGTAAGACGTTGTTTTCAACCAGTCCAATTTATTTATTTGATCAAACGTCATCTTTCCTCCCCATGTGAGGGATTTAGTTAACATTTCTGCACCTTCAGTCAATATATTTGCCATACCTCAGTTCTTTTTAAAAAAGAGGGCAGTCGTCAGCATCGGGCTGCCCTCGGGTATATACGACACAAATAATGAATCTTATTCGTAAATAACGAGAAATCGCCCATTATGTACTAATATAGATAATAAAAACGTTATATATTTGCATGCAATTTAAAATCATGTTTGACTTAGCACGAAACATATTATCTTGTGTAGGAACGTTTATAACGATAACTTCCTTATCTATATTGATTATTCAAGGCTTGATATGTCTAGTTAGAGGTCATAGGCTTGATTTATCCAAACAGATAGACTATAAAGTTATCATCATAGGGATGATTATCGCATTCTCTCTAATACCGTTTTACTATTTGCCGGTTTAATATTTATTTCTTATCTTATTCCTTTCCTCCAGTAACTTGATAAAAGGTTCAATATCTTCTGGCTTTTTTATTTTCATGGAATCAATTGCCCTTGCTGCAGATTCAACCAACTTTCTGTCAGCTTCCCTATCTAAATATTCATTTATAGCCCCTGTTATTCCTTTCGTAGAAATAGAAAATTTGACATTTTCAGCATCCTTCTTGAATTCTAATCCTCCTCCAAAACAGCCATTTAAGAATACTCCGAACAGCAATAATCCCGAAAAATTTTTCCCTGTCAATTTTAACCATCCTGGAGACTCCATTTGAATTTTCATGACAAGATGCTCTTTTTCAAATGCGATACCCTTATTGCTACAAAAGTCGGCGATAAGATCTTGTATAGCGCAGATTGAGCAAAAATCATCCAATGTTACGTCGTTTTCTGTTTGTATCTTTAATATTAAATTGGTTTCTTCTTCCTTTATATAAAAATCCTTAAGTACGCAGTCTATATATTGTGCATAATCAGTCATGTCAGAAATAGCATGTCGGGATGATATCGCTAACTGTAATTTGGGGTGCAGTTTATGTTTTGAAGACTTCTCTTTCCAGATTACCTCTCTTCGTTTCATAAATGGGCAATCAGTATCTGAAATGAGGCGTTGTTCATACATAGCCCCTTTTACTATCCCAAATGATAACTCATTAGAATCCGGAGATGGTATTATTACCACATCCCCCTCTTTTATTCCTCTGTAAAAACGATATAATTGAGCAGCATGTTTCCCTGCGTTCTTAGCATTTGGATGTCTATCCTTATATGCTGTTTTCAGAGAGATCAACGCAGACTCTTCTTTTTCCGGTAATTCATCTAGAAATTTTTTGGAAATATCACTATAATCGATAGCTACATATCCTCCATTCAAGAAATGCGAATAATATGTACCACCAACAGTTCTCACAAACCAATATTTCCTGTTCTCATTAATCGTAAAACCCGAAGCGAGACTGGAAACAAGATCCTCGAAATTGTAATAATCCATCCTGTTAAAAAAGGCGAATCCATTCTCAATATGCGCCCAAAGGTTCACAGGACCTTAACCCGACTTTACGGATTACATATAGAAAATGGATTCATATATATTGTGAAATTAATTGGGCATCACAAATGTACGAATTATTTCAACTCTTCAAACAAGACGTGTTAGCTTTTCTTTATTTTAGGCAGAGGGGTTTAATTGTAAACAAAAAACAAGGGGGGTTAAAATCAAAAGTCACTCATTCGTTCTTGAGAATTGAATGTTTGAAATCAATATCAAATAGGTATTCGAATGAAACAGAGTTCCAAGAAGCCGATGTAGACTTCCGGGCATACCGGGTATGAAAAAGGGCAGCCCCCATTTGTGTTAGGGCTGCCCTTTTTGTTAATAGTATGAAAGGCTTAAGAATCTTCGCTGACAGCAGGCGTTTCAGTGGGCACTTCGCCCTGGTAGATGGCGATATCCATTCCTTTTGTAATGGAAGCGAAGGAGAACTCCGTGCGGGTCATGTCCTTGTTGGCGGTGAAGCTGGAACTCATCTGCATGGGGTTGCAGGGCGTGCCTAACAGGTCGGCATCGGTACCGTCGCAATATTGCACGATGATGATGCACTTGCGTCCCAGCCAGTTCCACTTGAACTCGCGAACCTCTTGCGAGTTGCCCGGGTGGTTGCCCTTGATCGCGATGTTGAAGCCCATAGCGTCGGGTTCGCCCTCGGCAGTGGAGGTGACTTCCACGGTACCGGGCGTGAGATAGAGGTAAACAGGCTTGGCGGAAGCCTTGAGCGTTATAGCTTCGGCGATGACCACCCCGGCCTCGTCCCTTGCCGGAAATGTTTCGATATCGTCGGTGTCGATGATCACGATTTTGTCCTTCAGGGCAATCCCGTTTCCGGGATTGCCTGCTGGACGGGGCACTGATTTATTTACGTATGTTGCCATAATCCTATATGTTTAATGTTATACATGTTAGCGTCTTTCCACTTCGTAGAACTTCTTGCCATCGAATACCAGGCGGATCATCGCGCCCTCTTTCAGGGTCATGGCATTGGTCAATACGAAGTTCCCACTGTTGGCGATGGTCGAAGCATTGGTCGATCCTGCCCCATGGATGGTGTAGACTTCACCTTGCTTTGCCCCGGTAAAGTTGGTGATGGCCGTTGCCTCTGTATTGGCCGAAGTGGCGAACTCGTTGCCTTCGCTCACATCGGGAGTAGTGGCATTATCATCGAAGCGGAGCATGTTAAGCGTAGAAGAAGCGCGGGAGATCTCGATAAACTTGCCGTCGGCACGCTTCATCAGCTTGATCGTGTCTCCCACGGCGGGTGTCCATGCGGCTGAGATCAGCTCGAACTTGCCGCTTTTCTCAATCTTCACCCCTTTGTCCACACTTCCGCATTTTAAGGTGATCAAGCGTCCCACTTCTGCCCCCTCGATGTCGGTGATGGCGAACTCTTGGGTGTTGGCCACCGTTTGGATGCTGGTGTGGATGGCTGCCGACGGGTTCTTATCTTTTTCGGCATCGATGAAAGAAGAAGCCGGGCGGTCCATCTCGTTGCAGAAGATCATTTGACGGCTGTAGTCCATGTCTGCCTTCTTGGTGTACTTGTAGCCGACGGCACGTGCCCAAACGGATTCCTTCCAGTTGCTCCACACCTTCAGCGTCCAGTCCTGCTGCTCGATGTTGAAGCGCGTCATTTCGCCCGGGACATGTTCAAAGCACTTGATGTTACCCTGCATGGTCCAGATGATACGTGTGTGATTGTCGGCATTCGGTACCGGGATAAGTTTCACGGATGGGTACTCCTTGACGTACATCATGTTCGCCTTGTAGTCCTGGTTCACGCCGTAGTGCAGCTCATTGTACTTGTGGTACCACACGACCATGTAGGACGGCACGTAGAGCGCCAACTGTCCGCTGTCGCGGTAAACCGCCGGGATCATGCTCGTACCCTCGAAGAACTTCTCGCCGATGTTGACCTCGGTAATTTCGCCCAGTTCGAACGGTTTGATCTGGTAGACCACCTTTTCCTTGTTGATATCCATATATCCGTCCACTTTCTTGCGGATAAATTCGTAAATGCCGTCGGCTGCTTCCATGGCGCGTCCGGCCTCGTTGACGTTTGGATCGCGACGCACACCGTTGATGCGTCTCAGCTCGCGCTCGTTGTGCAGCTTCTTGGCGGTTTCTGCCAGGATGTATTCGATGAACGACCATTTGATGACCTGCGAACCCTCGCGGTTCAGTGATCCGATCCAGGTACGTTCCAGCTCCTTCAGGTTGCGGAACTTATGGACGAACATCACGGAATACATGCGCAAGGTCTCGGAGTCGAACTCATAGTGGCCTTTCGTCACCTTATCGAAATCGCTGTCGATGGTGTTGTCAGCCTGCGAGAACTCACCCAGCCAGATATTGACCAAGGTTGCTAGATCCTGATAGCCACTTTCGAGCGGGAAGATAGCCTCAATAGTCGGGAGCTTCACCAAGAACGATTGCAAACGGTCTTGCCAGCGCACGCGGTAGAATGCGCCCAGGTCTTCTTTCAGGCGGCTGTAGTCGGTGCTGCTTTCGGCATTCACCTGCAAAGAGATGCCCTCTCTTGCCAACAGGGTGGCACGGGCACGCAGGTTGTACGGGCGGCCTTCCATGGCGAACATTTCGCCTTGCCATCCGCACAGCTGGTTCTCGTCTTGTAGGTTGATGGCCATCGGGTTATCCAAAGTTTGGTTAGGGTGTGTTTGTTCGGGCAGTTTACCCAGGGCTTCGATGCGCCCTTTGAGTGTGTTGATTTCTTCGTTTTTCTGTTTGAGAGCTTCGGTGTTGTCGGTGTTCGTTTTTTCCATCGCCTCGATCTGCTGCATGGCATCCGCCAGTTTGGCGGTCTGCTGGGCCAGCAAGCCGTTCACGATGGCAGCCTGTGCCGATACGGACGGTGCAGCCGGTTCTCCCTGGTTGTCGTCTTCGCTTTCATCCTTGAAGTCATCGGCTAGCGACTTCGAGAAAGCGTTGATGAAGGTGTCGGTAAAGCCGAACGATTTCAACTTCGTGATGTCGGCTTCGTCCAGCGTCTTTTTGTCATTCTCGGTCTTCCATTCTTTCAGCCCCAGTATTTGGAGCACGGAAGAGGCAAAATCAGCCATTTTAATCTTCTTCATAACCCAATTATTAAAAGTGTTAAACAATATCTTTTGTCTGTTCGATCATCTGTTGTGCCAGAATCCAGCGTGCAGCGTCTGCTACGTTGCCGTATCCGTCTGCCATTCCTGCCTGGATGGCTTCGTCTCCCATGAACATAGCACCACGGAACAGGGGCAGCTCTTTATTATAAGGTATGGAAAGGCCTTTGGAGACAGCTTCGCAAAACAGGGCATGCACCTTCTGGAGGTGTGCCTTGAACGCCTTTTCATCGTTCTTTTCGGCGATGTCACGGTATTCCCGGTTTTTGAGGTCTGCTGTATCGGGGTAGATTTCGCGGAAGTCGATCCCCTCTTTCTTCATTGATTCGGTGGCATTGTAGTAAGTGCCTACGACCCCCACACTCCCTACCTGTGATGCTGTATCGATCAGGAAACGCCTCCGGGTAGCAGAAGCCAGCCAGTAGTGGGCAGAGAAGCAGCAGCCTGTGATGACCGAAACGACAGGTTTCCCGGCTTTCGCGATGATGTCGGTTATTTCGTTCAATCCGCTTACCATGCCCCCCACACCGTTGATCTTGAAAACGACACCCGCGATCTTGCTATTGAGTAGTGCTTCTTCCAGGTACAAGGCAATGCGTTCTGATTCCCAGTTGTACAGCATGCCGTTCAGGGTGATAACGCCAATGGAGTTTTCCGGCAGGTTCTCATCGTAGAAATCCCACGCCTTGGCAAGGTTGCTCAGGTTGGCGGCTTGTATGGAGGTCTGGTCTCTGGATAACAATTTTTCCAGGTCGGCGAAATTACCGGCCTTGATGGAAGGCTGTATGATCGAAATAAGATTAAGGTAATCCTTGCGTTCGATAGCCCATGTTGCGTTGAATATCTGTTGTATGCGGTTCATCCTGTTTTTTCGGCAAAAGAACGGGAAAGCATAACCCGTTCAAAATACCATAAGAGGAAGGACTAAAAGCGGTGTCGTAGGTTGATACCGAATTTTTTTCGGGCACGTGTTCGGATTAATAGCGGTGGTATTTGTGTTAATTTGTTAAACAGAAAAGAAGCGTGAAACCGGCTACATGAGAGAAAGGACAATCTACCCCACCCGGTAACATGAAAAACGGTACCAATTTACATATTATTAACATGCCGGCCTTTTCTGTGCGTGTTTTTTTCGCGAAGACATCTTGCGCCCGATCTTTGCCCGCCAGCGCTGGTAGTCTTTCAAGAGGGCTTCGGGGGTCAGGTGCTCTATGCCGTACTTTAAGAGGAAAGCGTAGGCCGACTCGATGTAATCGATTCCTTTCACGTGCTTGTTTTCATCGAAATACTCATGTGCTTCGGCCTTTAGCATGGTGTTAATGGCTTTGATGAGCACAGCGGTGTCTCTTTTGCTGATGTAGTTGAAATACTCGACCGGCTTTCCGTTTGGCAGGTGTGAGGCACGGGGTGATGGGAGGTGAATCTCGGTGTTCCCCTGGTCGATGGGATGGTTGACCGGTCTGCGCTGGAGCAGTTCGTAGACGATATGATAGAGGCTACTGTTTGCCGGAAGGCGGATAATGTTGTCTGAGGTCCCGAATTTCCCTTTGAGATATTCGGAGAGGTGTGTGGGTAGGTTAATCTTCGTTGTCATGCCGTTATGTTGTTTAGTGGTGATCATTTACAAATATACTAAAATATCAGATTGAAAGCAAGACATAATGAATGGTCGTATTAGTGTAAACTTGCTGGTTGATGCAAATTCCGTCAACATTTTACAATAACAGCTGTATAGAGTCTAAGTGTTGCAAAAAAGTTTAACAGTGTAACTTGCAACGATAGATGTTTAATCTTTTCATTTTCAGTGTTTTTGTTTGTTACATTCCTTTTAGATAGACCCATTACAAAATTGTAACACCAGAAGTGTTTAGTAACACCCCTGATTGGTTACAAAAGAATAATTAAGTGCAACCTAAAAAGTAACCAAAAACGTAACCCTATTTTTATTACTTAACTTTCTTATTTATAACTCTTTTTCAAATATAGGTTACAGGTTACATTTTAAAGTATAAAAAATAGGATGTTGAAGGGTGTAGGGAAACTTGGCGCCCTGGGCGGCTCGCTCTTGAAATAGCATATTGTCGCCTTATAGACTGTAATAGGTATCAGAGTGTTATACTATAGAACAAAAAAACAGGAGATCTCTCCTGTTGGGAAAAGATCTCCTTAAATGATCAGTTTAAACTTGTCGTCAAACAATAGTCATACAACTGATAAAAATTCCTGTCCTATGCGATGGATACCATCCACGATCCGTTTCCGCTGCTCTTTTCGTGGAGTACGTATTCCGCTGGCGTAGTGTGATAATTGTTGTTGGTTGATACCTGAAGCCCTGGCGATGGCAGCCAATGATGTGAATCTTTCGCATTTTCGCAGCAAGGCTGCTGTGCCTAATTCTATATCGTATCCGTATCGTCCTTGCCGTAACCATTCCGGAACGGTCTCGCCGTCATGCTCCATGCTGGCAATATGTTCCTGAATAGCCTTGGATAATTCTTCCATCAGCATGTCGTATGTCTTTGCTGTTGCGATAACGATACCATCTAACGCCTCACACTCGGTCACTGCCCCAAAGTTATGGTCGCTCCAATCGATTTTTATCTTTATCGTTTCCATATATATTTTGTTTTTGCGGGGTGCTATAACCACCCCGCTTGTTTCCAAATACTGTTTAAAAGAAACTGGCTCAAAACCTCACTCTCTTTTCCTCTGACGGTCACCCTCCCTTTTTTAGTGGGGTGCTTGAACTGTCGATGATCGCCAGGCGTTCCTTTCAATTGAACCCAGCCATCTTTCTCAAGCATTTTAATGACCTCGCGGACTTTATACCGTTTCATCTATGTAAGAACTATTGTTTGACTCTACAAAGATATAAATATTTATATCATTTGCAAAGAAATTTGTTTAATTTGTTGCATCTTAGCTATCTCCTTTAAAAGGCTCTTTCTCATCGTCCGTGTTTCGGCTTTCCATCAACGCTCTTGGTGTCCGGCCATCTTCCGAGTAAGTGCGTAGGTAAGTCATTTCCGTTGCTTTGCCATCCACTTTTCGGATGATGCGGCCGCTGCTGTTGCGCAGTTCCTTCGGGTTGAGTTCTGCCACGTCAGGATTGATGCTGGCAAAGGCTTTTATGGCTTTAGTGAACCGGTTCATGGTCCAATAGCTTTTGGCCGCTCCGGAGAATGCCTTGAACTCCTCGAATGCGCTAGACTTCGGAATGAGTTTATCCGTGTTGCCGCTTTCTTTGGAGAAATACATATAAGCCCAATCCTCGAACAAGGTTCCCATGTCATCCTTGTTCTTGCGCTTCATGATGTTGTCCATCGGCGGCTGTATCTTGATGCGCATGGATGCCATCTTCAGGTAGAACTGGAGGGCTTGGATGAAGAAGTTCAGGTCGTTGTTCCATTCTTCTTCCGTGTACTTTGGCCCGCGCATGATGTCCTTGCCGTCGAAGTCGTCGGAGATGGTGCGGTCTTCGAGGTAATCATTGGTGTCGGCGCGGATGTGGTAGTAGTCGCTGAAGACCACATAGATCATGCGCCCGGTAGTTGACGGACTGAACTCCTTGGGCACATAGTTGCTGCTGAAACAAAGTTTCGGACTGTCTTCGTATTCCTTGAAGAACGAGTCCTTGTTCTTCTTGTTGATCGACATGCCGTTAGTAATGATGTCGTAGAACCTCTCCATGGGGAAGAACTTGCTACAGTCATCGGCAAAAAGGATGTCGGTATCATCGCCCACTTGGTCGAAAACGTGTGGGTTCTCCATTAGCCTCGTGTTGCGGCCATCGAGGGGGACGATGCTTTTGAATGCCTTCAGCGAATTGAAGAAGAAAGACTTCCCGCTTCGGCCGTTGCACTCGTCTTCTTCGCCGATTTTGTTGTCCATCGCGAAGGGTGCCCATGCCATGGAGGGCGACTTGTGGTTGTGCATCATGTATCCGATAGTGAATATCTTGTTGATCAGGTTCACTTGTTGCTCGTGCTTCTCCTCTTGCGAAAGCATGGGACCGTCTATCGAATACCTGTACTGCTCCTTGTAGGCTTCTTCTTCACCGGATGACGCCGTATTTTCCTTCCAAGCGTCTTCCAGCTCTTTGCGCCAATGGATGCGGCTGGAGTTGACCAGGTAGGCGAAGAAGTGGCTGTCGGTGTTGAGTACCTTTATCTCGAATTTATCCTTACCGTCGCAATCTTTGCGGTGTTTGATGTCGAACATGGGTGGCAGTATATTTACGTTGTGGTTTACTAGGTTAGAGTCCCACACGCAGGTGCCGTGATATTCCTTTAGGGGAATCTTGTCGGCACGGTCGGCGGTGATCCGGAAGGCGGCATTCTTGAAATAGAGGTCTTGCGATGTTTCCGTGCAATCGCTGAAGTCCAGCTCCTTGATGTCCATCATCTGGTAGGCGGCCTCGGCGCACTTGGGTGAATTGACGATCAGGTTGCGTATCTCCCGCGGCAGATTGCGCTCAATGGCGAACTTCTTGAGGAATTCCAGCATATCCCTTGGGTACACCCTCGATACCACGCATCCTTCCCGGTGGACCATCACGTATTCGCCTTTGCCTTGGTTGAGCAGGCAGAAACCGTTAAGCCCCAAGAAATAATGCAGGCAGATGCTGTCTATCTCGTAGGTGGTCTTGTTCGACCGCTTGCTGTAGTTCTCGGTCCAGAACTTCGCTGGGGTGGCCAGCGTCATGAGGTTCTGGAAGTCCTTTTTTTCCGGGCGTAGCTCGGCAAAATCGCGGAAGTCTTTGCGTGGCTTGCCCCGCCGGTCCTTGTAATGGCCAAGCCATTCCGGCAGCCAGATGGTGTAGATGTCAAGGAAGCGTAGAGCAAGCTCCGTCCCCTTGCGGATGCCGGTCGGGTCGATATCGGGAAGGTTGTAGATACGTTCCACATATTTATATATCTCCCGAATCTCTTCGGGAGACACCTTGTAGGTCTCGGAATTGAACCATAGCGGAAAGTAACCCAGCGACCGCACGCATAGGCTGTCACGTTCGCCGGAGCAGATGATTGCCTCGTCGAGCTTCTTGAACTGATAGGGCTTGTCCTCATTGGCGGGATCAGAACGGAAAATACGTTCTTCTTCATCGTTGTATTTCCTGTATGAGGCTTTCAGCTCTGCCAACCCGTTGATGTACTCCTTGGGCTTTGCCCCGTCCGGCGTGTAGGAGAAACGCCACTGCTTGTCGGGGTTCAGGGGTTCGTATATTTTATAGAACACATCCGGTTTACCCGGTGCGGGGTTTTCCACTTGGCATTCACGCATGAAGATGGGGTAAGACGGGGTACTGTATTTGGTAGTGACTTCCCGGTTCTTTATATAGGAAAATGATTTGGCCACATGCCAGTGAAGGGCTTCCACATGCTCCTGCTTCACCTTTGGTCCCAATACTTGAAGCTGCTCTTGGGTGAATTTGTCCTCCAGCTCGAAGAATTTTGCTCCCTCTTGCTCTTCGACCTTGGCGGGACGTTTGCGTATCTCTGGCTTGTTGACGCTCCGCTTCAGCTCGTCGGTCACGTGGTAGCGGTCTGCTAGTACGGCGATGGCTTCCGTGAATCGCAGGTTCTCCTCCTGCATGCAGATGTCTATCGGACTCATGGCGGTGCCTTGATCTCCAAAATCGGTCACTTTATATACATCGCCAAACCGTTTAATGCAGGCCGATGCGTCGTCTTCGTCCGGACGGCGTTTGAAATGCTTCTTGTTGTTCACGCACTCCGATGCTTGCGGGTAATAATATAGTATGATGTCCAGCCCGCCGTTGCTGGCTCTGTAGATGTCTTCAGCTTTAATCATGGTGTGCAGTGTTTATTTGAGAGTTTATAAGAAAAGTCAACCCGTCCAAGATATCGGGGATGTCCTCTATCATCTTACTTATACACTCTTTCGTATCGCCTTTGAGGCTGAACATGAGCGTGCACAGCTCGCGGTCGAGACGGCTGATGCTTTCTACTGTGAGATATGACAGGCGGTCTAATCGGTCGGCAAACTCCGTATCCATGCCGAAATTGAATGTCATGAAAGACCTCCCCTCATGATCTGGTCTCCTTATCCATACGAAATAGCGAGAGTCGGGTGTGGTGATTTTTATGTATGGTTTTAACAATGTATTCGTCTTCATCTGTTGTGTGTGTTTGCAGGTCACCCTATAGCAGCGTCCGCCAGAAGCGGATAATTTCGTGACCTAGATAAAACTTGCGTCCGGTCTGCTTGCGCAGGCCGCACTTGATCAGTCCCAGTTCTGTATACTTTCGGAGTGAATTGCGGTGGATACCCAGCAATTTGCAGGTTTCCGTGACGGAGTATCTGCCCTCCTTGTTGACTTTCGGTTCAATGGGTGTTATCATACGCTTCTCCTCCCTCTGCAGCATTGTTAACTATCGGTTTTCACCATACCGCAGCGGTACAGCCCGGCGTTTATGATGATTTTTCTCACTCCTGGTACGGTCATACCTATATCTTCGGCAATAAACCGGAAAAGGCGGTGGGGCGCAATATCCGGCATCTCTTTGATGTATTTCCGGTATTGGTCGCAAATCTGCTTGTTTCTCTCATCTCTTGCCCGTTCGGCGGGCGTTCTCAAATCTATCATCATCTTATTTTTTTAGTAAACTTCTTATTTATATCTTGTTTTTATTTCTTATTTTTATCGTGAGTTTATAAAACTGTTTATAAATACGGGGCAAAAATAATATCATTATTCTTATAATAAGAACACACAAGATGTGTATTATTATTATATTGATAATTTTTAACGGTTTGATAATATCAATACAAGAAGTATGGTGACAATGGAGGAAAGGATTAATCAGGCGTTCTCATATCTTATGGGAGAAGGAATTGTGCATACAAAGAAAGAAATTGCCGAAAAGATGGGAGCGAGTGCGCCCAATGTATCAAGTGCTTCTAAGGGTAAAAAATATGCACTGACCAAGTCGTTTTTGATTAGGTTTAATGCGGCATTTGATAATATATTCAATAAAGATTGGCTGTTGACTGGCAAGGGTGAAATGCTTGCATCTTCAATTAGTATTACCAACAGCCCTGTAGGTGACAACAGCACGCAGATAGCCGGTAATGCCAACCACGTTAACAGCTCTTCTACCTTGGACAAAGCCATCGATGAGTTATCTGAGATGCGCAAACTATTGGCAGAAGCTATACAGAACAATAAAGAGCAGGCTTTCGAGTCTCACAAACTGTTGGTCGAGGCCATACGTAACAACAAGGAGCTGTCCGACCGCTTCCTTTCTATCATCGAAAAGATGCAGGAATAAGTTGCCTGCAAAAGGTGCTAAAACCTGCACGATATACCCGCAAAATTAAAGCGATTTTTTTTAACATAAAGCTGATAATCATTTCTTTACATATCTGAAAAAATGGGGTCCTGGGGGGCGTGTGGTCGGAAGTTCGAATCTTCTCACCCCGACAATAGCTGAGTAAATAAAAAAAGACTTACTTGTAAAAGTAAGTCTTTTTTTATTCTTTATTTGTTCATCTGCTCCAACAGGTGGGGAGCGCATTTGAAATGAATGATGGTCCTGGGAGACAGCTGTACGGCTGTACCGTTTTTCAGGTTTCGTGCTGGGCGGCTGGATTGAAAACGAGGTTTGAATGAGCCGAAACCATGCAGGCAGATTCTTTGACCTTCTTTGACTTCCTGGACAATTAGTTTTTGCATTTCATCGATTGTCCGTTTGACATCTTTTTTGTTTAATCCTGTTTTTTGAGCCAGGATATTGATAAGCTGACTTCTGTTCATTTTAGTTTCGTTTGTAATAAAGTATATTTCGTTCTATATGAAAATCCATTAGTGCCGGTCGGGTATAGTTTTTCTTGTGAAAAATAATTTTACCCACCTCTTAAACCGGAGATTCAATGTTTTGTTCGGGAGGAGTTTATAAAGAAAATTAATGCGGATATCTCCGTAAAATGAAAGGTTTTTGATAAAAATGAAGGGGAGGGTTTGCTGGTTAAGGTGTCTGTGGAAAAGCAAAAAATGGAATAGCCATAACAATCGTTATGGCTATTCCATTTTTTTATAATATGTCGGCTTTCAGCTTCTTACCAGATTATCTGCGGCAAGAATTTGGAGATCGTTTTTTTTAGTTCAACGATATTGATGGGCTTGGTGATAAATCCGTTGCTTCCGGCAGCACGGGCGGCTTCCATGTCATTTTCGAAGGCATAGGCGGACTGCATGATAATCGGTATGTTTGTGTCTTTCTTTCTAATCTCTTTCAGAGCTTCTATACCATTCATTTCCGGCATTTTTATATCCAGCAAAATCAAATCGGCTCCTTTTTCAGCAAAAACTTTCAATAGCTCCAGGCCGGTTCTGGCTTGCAGAACGTTACAGTGTCTTTTTAAGATGGTTTTTAATAGTAGGAAATTACTTTCCTCGTCTTCTGCGATCAAAATAGTTACATTGTAGTTGTCTTCGTTCGTGCCCATATCTTTTATATTATCTGTGAACAAATTTCAGCATTAATTTTTACAAAACCAAATAGAATAGAACTTATTCTATGTTTGGAGATCCGGTTTCTCCTTGCTCATCATGGAATATCGTGAGGTCGGGATCGGATTTGTTTTTCATGTTTATTGAAAATAAAAGGCTTGAAAGGTTGAAAGATCCGAGGATGTTTGTATATTTAGTGCATGAAACGAAGCTGCAAGATTAAACTTACCGCTTTGAGGAATGGTTATTAATGAAGAACAAGTATAACTTTTAAATCAAACATCATGGGAAAGAGTCAATTAATTCACAACAACGAGTTTCATTTGATCAGTAAAGCTGAAATTCGCAAAGCTACAGGTAAATTGGTAGAATCATTGAATCTGGCGGCCGGTTCAACGGACGGGTTCGATATTTATAAGGTAGTGGACGCTTATTTTACGGACCTGGACAAGCGTCATGAAGTGAATGCTTTGTTGGGTATCGGCGAAAGTTGCCAATATTACGGTGAACAGGAACAGGTAGAGGAAGTGATCAAGGAGGTAGACTAAGAGCACTTTCTCTATTCTTTTTTCAGGCAATAAAAAAGGAGATATCCGGATGGACATCTCCTTTTGTTTTATTTGAAAAGACGGTAATTATTTACCAGCCAATTTTTCTTTCAGGGCAGCGAGTTCTTCAATGTCACCCAGTGTAGTCTTTTCAACCGGACCGGTTACCATTGCAGATTCTTCTTCTTTCTTTCCACCGCGTTTTGAAGATGATTTCTTTTCGCCAGTTTCTTTCTTAGCGCCTTTCTGTTCATCTTCGAAGATACGGCTGTGAGAAAGGATGATTCTCTTAGCTTCCTTGTTGAATTCGATCACCTTGAACTGCAGTTTTTCGTCTACAGCAGCCTGAGAACCGTCTTCTTTTACCAGATGTTTCGGAGTTGCGAAACCTTCTACGCCGTAAGGCAGAGAGATTACAGCACCCTTATCCAGTACTTCGATGATTGTTCCTTCGTGGATAGAACCTACAGTGAAGATTGTTTCGAATACATCCCAAGGATTTTCTTCCAGCTGTTTGTGACCTAAGCTCAAACGGCGGTTTTCTTTGTCGATTTCCAGAACCTGAACTTCGATTTCAGCACCGATCTGAGTAAATTCTGACGGGTGTTTGATTTTCTTTGTCCAAGACAGGTCAGAGATGTGGATCAAGCCGTCTACGCCTTCTTCGATTTCTACGAATACACCAAAGTTAGTGAAGTTACGAACTTTAGCCATGTGGCGAGAACCTACCGGGAAGCGAGATTCGATATCTTCCCACGGATCAGCTTTCAGCTGTTTGATACCCAATGACATCTTACGTTCGTCGCGATCCAGGGTCAGGATAACAGCTTCGATTTCGTCACCTACTTTCATGAAGTCCTGAGCAGAACGCAAGTGCTGTGTCCAAGACATTTCAGAAACGTGGATCAGACCTTCTACGCCCGGAGCGATTTCGATGAATGCACCGTAGTCAGCCATAACGACAACTTTACCTTTTACTTTGTCACCCACTTTCAAGTTCGGATCCAAAGCATCCCAAGGATGCGGAGTCAGCTGCTTCAAGCCGAGAGCGATACGCTTCTTTTCATCATCGAAGTCAAGGATAACCACGTTGATCTTCTGATCCAGCTGAACGATTTCTTCCGGATGAGAAACGCGGCCCCAAGACAGGTCTGTGATGTGGATCAAACCGTCTACGCCACCCAGGTCGATGAATACACCGTAAGAAGTGATATTCTTGACTGTACCTTCCAGTACCTGGCCTTTTTCAAGTTTGGAGATGATGTCTTTCTTCTGCTGTTCGAGTTCAGCTTCGATAAGAGCTTTATGAGATACAACAACGTTCTTGAATTCCTGGTTGATCTTAACGATCTTGAATTCCATTGTCTTACCTACAAATACATCGTAGTCGCGGATCGGCTTGACATCGATCTGAGAACCCGGCAAGAATGCTTCGATACCGAATACGTCAACGATCATACCGCCCTTCGTACGACATTTAATGTAACCTTTGATGATTTCGTCTTTTTCAAGAGCTTCGTTTACACGATCCCAAGAACGTGTAGCGCGTGCTTTCTTGTGAGACAGGATCAGCTGTCCTTTTTTGTCTTCCTGGTTTTCGATGTAGACTTCTACTTCGTCACCAATTTTCAGATCCGGGTTGTAACGGAATTCTGCCATAGATACAACGCCATCTGATTTGAAACCGATGTTTACTACAACTTCACGTTTGTTCATTGCAGTTACGGTTCCCATAACGACTTCTTTGTCCTTTACTGTGTTCAAAGTCTCGTCATACGTTTTTACAAGATCGTCCTTGCTTACTTCACCGTAAGAATCGCCCTTTTCAAGAGCATCCCAGTTGAAATCTTCAATGGGCTGAATGTTCTTTAAATTTTCCATTCTCTAATTGTTAATACTTAAGTTTGTTTTAATTAGTAAGTTAGACATTATGTTGTCATCTCTCAAAAATCGGGGCAAAGGTAATGCTTTTTTCTGACTTGCAAGACTTTTTGCATGGAAAAAACAATCTTTTGGGCTTGTAATACCGCTACTTACATCTTTTCTTTCTGAGACATCTGCCTCCTTTTGAATAGTTGCCTGAATTTGTAATCGGCTCCCAGCAGGATGAGGGCAAGCATCCCGATATAGGCATAGAAGGGGAGTGTGCTCATATTGGGGATCTGTACGGATATTGGGGAAATATTCATATAAAGGAATGAAGCGATCGCGATACCGACCATAAGCAGCGAGGCGGCGATGACGGCAATCCATCCCCAGCGTTCGTTGCGTTTGCGTATCCGTTCGGCTTCGGCCATGATCTGTCTTATCGCGTTGGCTCGGAACGAAGCCGGAAGCTCCTCTTCCGGCATCCGGCTGAACAGGTCTTTCAATATGTCATTCTTCTCTGTCATTTTATTGTTCCTCCATTCCTTTTAATACAAAAAACAGTTTCTTTCGTATGCGGTGCAATTTCACTTTTATATTAGATGCAGTCAATCCGGTGATCGTCGCCACTTCGTCGATCGTTTTTTCTTTCATATAAAAGAGCAGGATGATCGCCCGCTCATCGGGTGGCAATTGGGCGAGGGCGGCATCGAGCATCTGTATCTGGTCGGAGCTGTCTGTCCTGTCTAGTGCTTCGGCTACTTCTTGTTCCGATACATTATTAATAACCGATTCCTCGATCGCCAGAAACTCGTGTCTCTTTTTCCGTGTTTCCGAGATGGCTGTATTGTAGGCGATCCGGTAGATCCACGTGGAGAAACTGCATTCCCCTTTGAACGACGAGAGGTGCTTGAACACCTTCATAAACACATCCTGTGCCAGTTCCTCCGCATCTTCCCGGTTTCTGACTACCTTTAGGATTAACGAATGAACAGGACGGCTGTATTTATCCAGAAGGCAGGCAAAGCATGCCGTATCTCCCGCTTGTATCCTTTGTATATAATATGTGTCGGTATACAACTCCATCGTATTATAATGGACGCAAGCCGGGCGAATAGGTTACAACTTGCATCGGCAAAAATACAATATATTTTTTCCCCCCGATCTGTAACCTTTCGGAAAGAGATGCGTCAAAAGTAGCAAAGAAATTAATTAATCATTTAAAACAATACAGTTATGATGGATTTTATTACAGCTCCGCTGGTTGTCGGATTCATTTGTTTAGGTATTTACGCTTTGTTTGAACTGTTCGTTCGTCGTAAAGAACGTTTGTTGATCATTGAGAAGATCAGTGAAAGAATGGATATTGCTGATTTGGGAAAAAGGCTGAGCCTCCCTTCGTATGGTTTGCCTCGTTTTTCGTTTAGCTCTTTAAAAACGGGATGTCTGTTGATGGGAATCGGCTTAGGGATACTTGTAGGCTTTTTCTGTAATTTAATTGTTGCTGCTAATAGTCATTCATTGGATTTTCGTAATGAATATGAAGCTATCAGTTCAGCTTATGGCGCCTCCGTCCTTTTGTTTGGAGGTTTGGGATTGATTGTCGCATTCGTTATCGAGACGAATATGAAGAAAAAAGAGGATAAATGATAAAGTTTTCACTTTTTTCTCAAGGTGAAAGTTTATTTTTACTTGCAGGAGAATAAATTTTCATCAGCAAGCAACAAAAGTTTCATCGGCGGGAAACAAAAGTTCCAAGCCGATGAAACTTTTTGTTTATCGGGAGGAAAGAGTCGGTTGGTCAGAGCGTTTCCACTCGTTGATCAGCTCGCTTATCGTTTCTTTCACCGACATGATGCGGGTTGTCCGCCAGGCATTGCTTCCTGCGAAAGCGTAGCCGTTCTCGAAGTTCCCTTTGAAGGCATTGTACAGGGCTGTTACGATACAGTAGGGGCTTCGCGAGATATCGCATGTCTTGATGCAGTTGAAAGGACAGACCTTCGGCTGTTTCATCCCGGCTTTTACCTTTTCGAGAAAATGACTGTGGATTGCTCTGCCCGGCATTCCGACCGGACTTTTGATGATCTCGATATCCTTCTCCTGTGCCTTGACGTAGCTTTCCTTGAAAGCATCGGAAGCGTCGCACTCGGTAGTGGTGACGAAACGGGTTCCTAACTGAACGCCCGATGCTCCCAGGTCCATCACGCGTTTGATGTCTTCACCCGTGTAAATGCCTCCTGCTGCAATTACCGGGATTCTCTTGTTATATTTTTCTTCGAAGTGGGAAACTTCTTTCACTACCTGAGGCAGCAGTTCTTCGAGTGAAAAATGCTCGTCTTCCAGCTGGTTCTCCTTGTATCCTAAATGGCCGCCGGCTTTTGGCCCTTCCAGCACAACGGCATCGGGAAGGTAGTCGTAGTTGTTTTTCCATTTTTCGCAGATGATGCGGACGGCACGTGTACTGGAAACGATGGGGACGAGCTTCGTCACGCTGTCTTTCTTCAGGAAAGACGGCAGGTCCAAAGGTAGTCCGGCACCGCTGAAAATGATGTCTACCTTTTCCGCAATACTGGTTTTCACCAGTTCGGCGAAGTCTGAAAGGGCGACCATCACGTTCACGCCGATAATGCCTTTGGCCTTCTCGCGGGCTTTCCGGATCTCGGCTGCAAGGCCCAGATTGCCGGCTTCGGTGTAGTTGGGAGAAAGTTTCTTATATAAGAGACCGAGACCGGCGGCGGAGATAACGCCAATCCCACCTTCATTTGCAACGGCTGAGGCTAAGCCGGAGAGAGAGATTCCTACGCCCATTCCACCCTGGATGATTGGAATGCGGGCTTTCAGATCCCCAATTGTTAATGTCTTCATGTAAGTAAAATGTGTAAATAAAAAATATATATGTGGCAAAGGTAGCACAATAAACCAAAGAATGTGCAAAATCAACCGATATTATGCACAAATAAATAATGACTGTGCATTCCCTCTTGTCCCCGCGCTTGACGCGGGGACGCAAAAAAGCCGGCCATATCAATCAGATGTATATGGCCGGCTTTAACGCGATCCCGTGTCAAGCGTGGGAGCTATATGGTTTTTGACTTATTTTACCGGGATATAACCGACTTGTTTAACCGTTGCTTGTCCTTCAGCCGATAAGATATAATCGATAAAGGGTTTCACTTTGCCTTCATTCTTTACATCGTAGTAATAGAACAACGGACGGACGATCGGATATGCCTTGTTTTTTGCATTCTCGAAGGATGGCTCGGTGAATGTTTTGCCTGCATCGTAAGAGACATGAATCGGTTTTACTTCTTTGTTTATGTAAGCCAAACCGACATAGCCGATGGCTCCTTTTGTCTGGCTGACAGACTGAATGATGGCTCCTGTTGCGGGCATGCTAAGGATGCCGTTCATATAGTTCTTGTTCTTCAGGACACTTTCCTTAAAGAATTCGTATGTTCCGGAAGACGTTTCGCGCGAATAGGCTACGATCTTCATGTCGGCACCGCCCACTTCTTTCCAGTTCTTGATCTTTCCTGTGAAAATGCCTTCCAGCTGTTCACGCGTCAGGTTGGACACTTTATTGGACGGGTGTACGACTACTGCCAGTGCGTCGTAAGCGATCACCACTTCTTTGGTGCTTTTCTTCGCTTCCTGCAATTTGACTTTTTCATCGAATTTCATCTTACGGGAAGACATGGCGATATCGGTTGTCCCTTCCATCAGGGCTGAGATACCAACGCCGGAGCCGCCGCCCGTCACGGTTATCTTTGCCGATTTATTTTTGTTGATGAAGTTTTCTGCTTCCGTCTGGCTTAAGGGAAGGCAAGTGTCGCTCCCTTTAATTCTCTGTGCAAACACGTTCGATACAAACATACAGGCGGCTACTGCGGCCATAACAATTGTCTTTCTCATTACTCTGTTTTGAATTAAATTTCTGTATGCAAAGTAAATACAGGAGTGTTGCAAGCGTGTGAAACAGATGTTACGTTTGTATTAAAACTTATATTGCAGACGCAAGGTGAATACGTCGTCTTCCCTGTCCTTTTCATATCCCTTTACGAAATCGCTCTTTTCATTGAAGTTGAACTCGTAATAGGCTTGCACGCGGATATGCTTGTTGAAACGGTACAAAGCGCCGATGCCGAGTGTGCTCTGGGCGAGGTCGGTCTTGGAGGTCAAGCTGTTTTCAACGCCGATCTCATTCCCTTTCAACTTGGTGTTGGGATCATAAACGTCGTATTTCAAGACGGCAGAGAAAGGAGTGGTTCCGATGTCGTGCACCAAATAGAAAAAGTAGCCGATGAAAGGACGCTTGAACAGGGAGTTCTCCGGTTCATTGGCCGGGCGTGTCCCTGTGTTGGGGCTTTTGCTACTGCCGGCGATACCCGGTTGTGTACCTAACAGTCCTTCACCGCGCAAGCTTGTCGTTCCCCAACTGTTTTTGAATGAGAACTGAGCGTCCAAGCCGATGTACTCACGTTTCATGTATGTACCGGTTTCTCCTTTGTCGACTGCGATGAATTTTTTATCCTGGAGTTCGTAGGCGGTTGTCGTCGGGTTGTAAACTCCGCCGTTGTAGTAGGAGACGCCTGCTCCCCATTTTCCCCAGTTGCCGATTTTCTTTTCGGCTCCCAAACGGCCGATGAAGTCTTTGCGGCTGTCTGTTTCCCGGTTGATGCTGTTACCGGCGAACAGTCCGGCATCGAGACGGAGAAAACCGATCGGGCTTGTCTCTTTAGCCCGGAGTGTCAGCATGGCGCCTAAATCGCGTTCGTCGGGGAAAAAGTATTGGATGATGGTGGCACGTTCGGGAGATTCTAATCCGCTAGTCGAATAGCCGATTTCGTGACCGAAAGGGCGATTGAAAACACCCGCCATCAGTTGGCAGCGTTTTGTCCAGGGATCTTTTATACCGATGTAAAGGTCACGGAAACTGACACCCTTGTCGTTGGCTTCGATCTGTACAGCACCGGTTCCGATACCGTCATTATATTCGAATTTCAACCGTCCGCGGCGGATGCCGAAACGGTTGAAACCTTTGTCTTCATGTTCGTTCTTGTCACCGACTTTCAGGGTGGCATCTTCCTGACCATATTGGAATTGTCCTTGGATATAAGCGGATACTTTGAATTTGCTGAGTTTACGGACGATTTTATCCAGGGTTGTCGTCTCCTGCGAAAGTGAATCGATACGAGCATTCAGCTTTTCTATTTCCTGAGCTTCCTGTGCCTTCATCGCAATTGGAAGCAGCGCCAACAGGCCAAGCGCAATAATCTTTCCTGATTTCATTCCTAACTTTTTGGACTCTATGATTTTATTTACAAAGGAACGAGAAAACTGTTTCGCATTTACGACATATATGTTACATTTATGTTACAAGTTGCCGACGACATGGCGAGTGTTATCCGCCCGCTTTTCAAGTTCTTTGATTGTCAATGTTATAACTTTGCCAATCGGCTTGTTGTCCCGATAAGTGACAATACGTAACCAAGTCGCGTTCTTGGGTATTCGGAGCGGAGCTTCATATTTCGGAGTGAAGTTGTCGGGGTCCGTATTGTCGAATGTATAGTAGATGTCAAGATTGCCCGGTTCGCTATCCAGTTTGATTTCCAAAACACCATCTTCAGTATAGTAAGGAGTGACGATGGCATTGTACATGCTGCGTGCATAGTTGATCTGTGCCTGGTCCGCACGAACGAAATGTCGTTCGACACGTGGCCAGAACCGGTCCCAATCCGTCTTGGAAGGTCCGGTCCAAAGGACTTCGGCAAGTGCCCATCCACGTGGCCAGGTCATATATTCGGCATGACGGAAAGTGGGGACGGATTCAGCCCAGAGATTGCCTTGTCCTCCTAGTATCATTTCGGCCGGCACGCTGTCGGGAACTGGGTTGAAACTGTAGGAATCTTTCAGGCGGCACATAGAGTAGGTGTCCGGTTCGACAGATGGTTCTCCTTGCCAGAGGTCGATGTAGCAATGTTCGGTCGGTGTCATGATCACATGATGACCGGCTTTTGCTGATTTGATTCCGCCCTCCATACCGCGCCAGCTCATAACGGTAGCATCGGGAGCCAGCCCGCCGTCGATAATCTCGTCCCAGCCGATCAGTTTTTTCCCTTTTTCTTTCAAGATGCTTTCCATACGGTGGATAAAGTAACTCTGTAGTTCGTTTTCGTTCTTCAGGTTTTCCGCTTTCATGCGAGCTTGGCAACGCGGACATTTGTGCCAAAAACCTTTGAAACATTCGTCTCCTCCGATATGGATGTATTCATCCGGAAACAAGGCAGCAACTTCTGTCAAGACCTTGTCCATAAACTCGAAAGTGGCATCTTTGCCGACACAAAGTGTGTTTTCGTCTTCGCCGTAAAACTTGTTGCCGACCCCGACAGCCGATGGTGCTTTCATACACGCCAGATCAGGATAGGCGACGAGTGCTGCCAGGCTATGTCCCGGCACGTCTATTTCAGGAATGACGCGTACGTAGCGTTCTGCAGCGTATGCCAATACTTCCTTCACATCTTCCTGTGTGTAGAAGCCTCCGTAGGTCGTTTCTTCTCCAGGTTGCTGTGGTGCGCGTTGCCACCATTGCCCGACGCGCGGAGCGCGCCAGGCGCCAACCTCTGTCAGGCGTGGCAGGGATTTTATTTCCAGACGCCATCCTTGATCGTCGGTCAAATGCCAGTGGAATACATTCATTTTGTATTCTGCCAGTTCGTCTATGTATTTCTTTACTTCCTCTTTAGTGAACCAGTGGCGGCTGACGTCAAGCATAAGTCCGCGCCAGGCAAACTGGGGTTTGTCGGTGATGTCGGTACAGGGAACCGTCCAGTCGATGCCTTTTTGTTTCTGGCTGTTTTTTATTTCGGGGGGAAGCATCTGCAATAAAGTCTGTATCCCGTAGAAGATCCCGGCCGGTTGATGGGCGGTGATGATGATATCGCCATGTTTTACCTGCAAGCGATATCCTTCTGCACCGAAAGCGGTATTGTCGGTCAGCTTAAATTCAATGTTGCCGTGCTTTTCAACCGGAATTTCAAAACCTGTTGCGGGGGCAACTTTATTGTTGAAGTACCGAGCTATCCCTATTAACTGAGGATTGGATGTGTCGAGTGTGATAGCTGCCCGGCGAGTCAGTTTGAAATGATCCGTCCCGACTTTCATTTCTTGGGGCTGTGGGATCAATGCAAGTGCATTATCTGGAGTGTCTTTGTGGGAACAAGAGCTAAATCCCTGTATAAGACCTGCTGTAAAGAAGATAAATAGCAACTTTTTCATGAATCAGTGTACTTGTTTATTGTTTAGGTCGCGAAGATAGGGATTAATACGGAAGACGCAATAATAAGAATCCGTGATTTATAATGTCGGGCAGCATAAAAAAACGGATAAGCATTCGAATGTTCTTCGAAGCCTATCCGTTTCAAAATGGATGCCTGTCGGATTTTATACCGGCAAGCGGATATTTCAGAATCTCCAACCGAGGTTGATCTGCAGGACGCCATTGCGGGATTTCTCCCCATCCCAATTCATGGAGTTGCCATTTAATGTGATGTCGCCATCGGATAAGGTATTGGTGAATCCTATATTATAGTTCATTGAAACCAGCAAGCCTAAATCGAATTGATAGCCGACGCCGATTCCTAGTGCGAAATCAAATGTTTTGAATGCATCTTTCGAATTGACCGAAATGTCAGTACCGTTATAAGAAGCGCTTGCTTTAGAACGGGCTAAGAAACCGAATTGTGGTCCCGCAAATGCATAAAAGCCATTGTATAGATAGGCTTTTGCATAGATAGGAATGTTTATGTAATCGTTTTTGATTTTGCCGGAGATTCCGCCTTCTGATTCTTTCACTCCTTGCATGGAATAATAGATTCCCGGCTCGACGGAAAATTGCGGATTGATAGGAAACTCGGCGGCAACCCCGACGTTCAACCCAGGCTTCATACTTCCGTCACTATTTGTCATATTGGCAAGGTTCAATCCGATCTTCGGTAAGAAATGGAAATCCTGTGCACTGACCTGAAACGCCACGAACATCAACAATAATAAAGCAATCTTTTTCATAATGGATAATATTTAAATGAGTAATAGATAAACCTTTCATAAATAAAAAAAGTTGCGCTATATTATTATAACGCAACTTCCTATCCAAATATTATTTCTTATGCTCTTCTATCCACTTCCGTGCGTTCACGAAACCTTCGATCCATGGAGTGACTTCGTCACTGTTTCGTCGATCTTCAGGATAGTAACCGCATTGCCATGGGAACATCGCACGTTCCAAGTGAGGCATCATTGCCAGATGGCGTCCGTCGTGCGAGCAGACACCGGCAACCGACCAAGGCGAACCGTTCGGATTGGCGGGATAGCCTTCATAGTTGTATTTAAGTGCAATATGGTATTCTTTTTCTTCATACGGGAAAGAGAACTTGCCTTCGCCGTGAGCCACCCAGATTCCTAATTTGGAACCGCTTAAAGAACCGAACATGACAGAATGGTTTTTCGGGATCTCGACCGAGATGAAGTTCGATTCGAACTTGTGCGAATCATTGTGCAACATCTTGTGTTTCTTCTCATGTTCCGGATAAACAACCCCTAACTCGGCCATCAGCTGGCAACCGTTGCAGATACCCAGACTCAAGGTGTCGGGACGTGCATAGAAGTTATCCAGCGCCTTCTTGGCTTTCTCGTTGAATAAGAAACCTCCGGCCCATCCTTTGGCAGAGCCTAAAACGTCGGAGTTGGAGAAACCGCCGCAGAATACAATCATGTTTACGTCTTCCAATGTTTCGCGTCCGGAAGCCAAATCGGTCATGTGAACATCTTTCACATCGAAACCTGCCAGATACAGTGCATAAGACGTTTCACGTTCGCACTGGCAACCCTTTTCACGGATTACGGCGGCACGGATTCCGCTCTTTCCTTTGCGATCGGCAGTCAGGCCGTAAGAAGACAGCTTGCCGGTAAAGCTCTTCGGATACTTGAATTCCAGTGGCTGCATCTTGTAGTTCTCGAAACGGTTGCCTGCACATACGCTACCACTCTGCTTGATATCCAGTTTATAAGATGATTCGTACCATACGTCGCGCATGTAGTCGATGCCGAAATGGTATTGGACGCCTTCTTTGGAAACCAGAATGTGGCGTTCGGAAGTCGGCTTGGCGATAATGGCAAAACCTACTCCTGCATCTTCCATCAACTTTTCGAATGCTTTCTTGTCTTTCACCTGGACCAGGATACCCGGGTTTTCGGCAAACAGAATCTTGACAATGTCCTGTTCCGACAACTTGTCGAGGTTCACTTCCAGACCGCCTTCCACGTTGGCGAAACACATTTCGAGCAATGCCGTGATCATACCACCGGCAGAAATGTCGTGTCCGGCGAGAACCAACCCTTTTTGGATGGCATCTTGTACGGCGTTGAATGCGTCGGCAAAATATTCGCTGTCTTTTATCGTCGGGACTTCGTTGCCCAATTTGTTCAGAACTTGTGCAAGAGCGGAACCGCCCAACTTCATCGTGTCGAACGAGAAGTCAATATAATATATGTAAGAATTCTTTTCGTGGGCCAATACCGGAGATACGATCTTGCGAATGTCGCTGACTTCTGCACCGGCAGAAATAATCACCGTACCCGGAGCAATCACTTTGTCGTCGCCATATTTCTGTGTCATGGACAGAGAGTCTTTACCGGTCGGGATATTGATGCCCAGTGCGCAAGCGAAGTCCGAAGCAGCCTGGACCGCTTTGTACAGGCGGGCATCCTCGCCTTCGTTACGGCATGGCCACATCCAGTTGGCACTCAAAGATACACCTGATAGCTTGTCGGACAGTGGAGCGAAAACGATATTTGTCAATGATTCGGCAATCGCCATGACAGAACCGGCAGCCGGGTCGATCATCGCTACCTGCGGAGCATGCCCGATAGATGTGGCGATACCCGCTTTTCCACGGTAATCCAGTGCTACAGCACCCAAGTCGCTCAGCGGCAGCTGCAATTCGCCTTGGCACTGCTGGCGTGCGACCTTACCTGTCACCGAACGGTCCACCTTGTTGGTCAGCCAGTCTTTACATGCAACAGCTTCCAACTGAAGTACATTTTCCAGATAGTGATGCAGTTCGGATTCTTTATAAACGACTGGAGCGTATGTTTCTTCGACCGTATGATCCTTCATGATCGTTCTTGGCGGTTTACCGAACATATATTCCAGTTTGATGTCGATTGGTTTCACGCCGTCGGCCTGTTCGAATACGAACTTCATGTCGTTGGTCGTTTCACCTACCACATACATCGGAGAACGTTCGCGGTCGGCAATGCGCTGTACACGGGCAACATCTTCTTCCTTCATCAGCAAACCCATACGTTCCTGGCTTTCGTTACCTACGATTTCTTTTGCGGAAAGTGTCGGGTCACCGACAGGCAACTGGCTCATGTCGATATGTCCGCCGGTTGCTTCCACCAATTCGGAGAGACAGTTCAAATGACCTCCTGCGCCGTGGTCATGGATGGAGATAACCGGGTTGTTGTCCGATTCGGCAATCGCACGGATCACGTTGGAAACGCGTTTCTGCATTTCCGGGTTGGCGCGCTGTACGGCGTTCAACTCAATACCGCTGGTATATTGGCCCGTGTTTACGGAAGAGACAGCGCCTCCGCCCATACCGATGCGGTAGTTGTCACCACCTAACAGGACAACTTTTTCGCCCGGTGCGGGATCGCCCTTTAACGCGTCGCGCATATTAGCATAACCGACACCGCCGGCCAACATGATCACTTTGTCGTAAGCATATTTTTTCTTGTTCTCTTCGTGTTCGAATGTCAGGACCGAACCGCAGATCAGCGGCTGTCCGAACTTGTTACCGAAATCGGATGCACCGTTGGAGGCCTTGATCAGGATTTGTTCCGGAGTCTGGTACAACCAGGGGCGTGGATCGAGGATCTTTTCCCATTCGCGTGCACCTTCCGTACGCGGATAAGATGTCATGTAAACGGCTGTTCCGGCAATCGGCAGGGATGATTTTCCGCCGCCCAGACGGTCACGGATTTCACCACCCGATCCGGTAGCCGCACCGTTGAACGGTTCGACTGTTGTCGGGAAGTTGTGGGTTTCAGCTTTCAGTGAGATAACCGATTTGATTTCTTTCACTTCGTAGAAATCCGGTTTGTCGCCGCTTGCCGGAGCAAACTGTTCGATCACCGGGCCTTCGTTGAAAGCCACATTATCTTTATAGGCGGAAACCAATTTGTTCGGGTTCTCCGCCGATGTTTTCTTAATCAGGTTAAAGAGAGAACTTTCTTTCTCTTCTCCGTCGATAATAAATGTACCGCCGAAGATTTTGTGACGGCAGTGCTCCGAGTTCACCTGTGCAAAACCGTACACTTCGCTGTCGGTCAGCCGGCGTTCCAGCTTTTGGCTTACTTCGTTGAGGTAGGCTACTTCTTCATCGCTCAATGCCAGTCCTTCCTGTTTGTTGTAGGCTTCGATATCCTCGATATAAACAATCGGGTCCGGTTGTTTACTGATCGTGAAGATGTCCTGGTTCAGACCGTCATAGATACGCTGTAACATCGGGTCATGCTCTGCTTCGCCGGAAGAAACTGGGAAGTATTCCTCGATGCGTGATATACCGGTGAGTCCCATGTTCTGGGTGATTTCCACGGCATTCGTACTCCACGGGGTAATCATTTCCCGGCGTGGACCAACATACCAGCCTTCCAATGTTTCAGCCTGGAGAGGTTTTGCCTCGCTAAAAGCCCAAACTAATTTTTCTACATCTTCAGGAGAGAAAGCGTGTGCAGCCTCCACAGCTAACACCGTCTTTGTTGGAGATTGAAAGAATAGAATCATATCGTCGATTTATTAATGGTATTCCGTTCATACGGGGGATAATATAAGGATACCCCTCGCTTACAAAGTGCAAAGATAGTGCTTACTAACCGAATTTCCCTTAAATCTGTTGAAGAAAATAAATTTGTTCCAACAAAGGCCTTTTTCGGTTAAAAACGGAGCCTCGCAGATGGTGCCCGATAGGGAAACTGGCGGGACTTGCGCAAAATGTCAAAAACTAATGGCCGGACGAACTGTCGATCACACAGATCAGTATGGCAAGAATATCGAGGCGAACCAAGTGGTTGCGTATCTCGCTTAATGCTTTGGAGATATCCCAACCGGACAGCTCTGGAGCCGGGTGTCCGGCTTCTTCCGGAAGTATTGAAAAAAGCAGGCTACCAGACTTGCCATATAGGAAAATGGCATGTGACAGAAAATCCATTGCAGAACGGTATGGATATTAATATAGCTGGGAATCATATCGGACATCCTAAAAGTTACTTTTCTCCTTACGGAATGGAAATCTGGAAAAATGGTCCGGAAGGAGAGTTTTTGATGATCGGTTACTTCTTTCGAGTCGGTTGCTTCTGGCACAAGAATTTCCTAATATTGTGTTATTCTTGGTGGATGATATGGGAGTAATGGATACCTTTTTGCCTTTTTTTGACGGATAAGGGAGGTAATCTGGTTCGTTGTGCGTTGAACGACTGGTATAGGACACCGAATGTGGAGCGTATGGCTCGGCAGGGAATATATTGAAACCATTTTACAAATAATTGTTTATTGAAGTATGTCAAAACGGTGTTCCTCTGTCACTGTATCACTGATTCCTTTTTTATCGATTGATATTCAACTTGTTTCGTTAGTGATATATGCCCGTTTTCTCTATCACTACGGTATCACTACCCTATCACAGGCAATTTGGATGGAAAACAGAAATTGCGCTTATACACATCTGTATAGTAGCGTATTACAAATAACAAAAGCAATAAATACCCGATTTCCATCCTTATAAATCACTCGATTATTTTATGTAAAAATGGCTATAAAATAGGTGAAACCGGGTGGTTTTTATTGTCCGGCATGGTACTTTAGTTGCCGGACACCCCCATGTTGCCCCCTCTTACACCCGGATGTACCGGCTCTCTACGCCCGGATGTAAAGGATGGCAACATGGGGGTGTTTACGGAATGATGTGCTTGTCTTTGCTAAAAAAAGAGATAGCTTTTGTGGAATGAAGAACCGTATTCCACCAATTTAATACCTGTTATATTCGTTTTTACATTTGTTTATTCGATTATTTTATATGCTTTTTCAAAAGTAATAGAAGGTAATGTGTTGGTTTTCAATTGTATGACAAAAACGTCCTGTTTTAGAAGTGATAGAGGAGTGATAGGGGAAAACGTCCTGTATCACTGCCTTTGGACGTTTGAATATGAATAGCTACAACCTTTGTAGTGATAGAGTGATAGAGGATTAGCAGAAAACTTCGTATGCAGATTACAATCTTGGAAAATTGTGATATACTTCGTTTTATTGTATATTTGTCAACAATAAGGTTATAGCTCCCGGCGAGATTTGCTGAAAAACAATTGTCGGAGTGTGGAGGACGTTTTCGGGATTCTCGGATTGACAATCTCAAAATGGAGAAAGGGTTTATCATTTAACAGTTAATTTATTATCATGAAATCAACAATCGTATTGGGAATAGGAGCTACCTTGCTGGCCTCCTGTTCTGGAAACAGACAAAAGGCGGAAGAAAAAGTAACACAGCAACAGAAGAAGCCGAACGTTATTTTCCTGATAGCCGATGATATCGGTTATGGCGACCTGAGTTGCAACGGATCAAAAACGATCCATACGCCGAATGTGGAACGCCTGGCAGCCCAAGGTGTCCGTTTTACGGATGCGCATGCGGTGGCTGCGACCAGTACGCCGTCGCGCTATTCGCTGTTTACGGGGCATTATGCTTGGAGGCGGAATGACACGGGGATTGCGGCTGGAAATGCCGGAATGGTCATTCGTCCCGAACAGCCGACTGTTGCCGATATGTTTCGTGAGTGTGGTTATACAACAGGTGCTATAGGTAAATGGCATTTGGGATTGTCTGACAGGACGGGAGGACAGGATTGGAATGGCTTTATCACGCCGGGACCTTCAGATATAGGGTTCGACTATTCCTATATAATGGCTGCCACAGGCGACCGTGTGCCTTGTGTGTGGGTTGAGAATCAGCGGATCGTCAATCTTGATCCGAATGATCCGATTGAAGTGAGCTATGAAAAACCGTTCCCTGGCGAACCGTTGGGAAAAGACCATCCGGAATTGCTTACCAAATTGAAACCGAGTCCGAACCATGGGCATGATATGGCGATCGTGAACGGCATTTCGCGTATCGGCTACATGAAAGGGGGCAAGCAGGCCTTGTGGGAAGATGAAAACATTGCAGACAGCATCACTTGCAAAGCTGTCCGATTTATTGAAAACCACAAAGATGAACCGTTCTTCCTGTATGTCGGAACCAACGACGCGCACGTTCCCCGTTGGCCGCATCCCCGTTTTGTCGGCAAGAGCGGCATGGGCCCTCGTGGCGACGCTTTGTTGCAATTCGACTGGACCGTAGGCGAAATAATGGGCGCACTCGAAAAAGCCGGTATTGCCGAAAACACCTTGATCGTGTTGAGTAGCGACAACGGTCCTGTTGTGGATGATGGTTATGCAGACCGGGCTGTGGAATTGTTGGGCGAACATAGACCCTGGGGGCCGTTCCGTGGTGGTAAATACAGTATCTTCGAAGCCGGTACGCGTGTTCCGATGATTGTGAGCTGGCCGGCTCAGGTAAAACCGGGTGTCTCCGACGCATTGGTATCACAGATCGACCTGTATGCCTCCATGGCAAGCCTGATGGGTAAGCCGCTCGAAGAAGGGGCCGGTCCTGACAGCCGGGATCATCTGGACGCATTCTTGGGGAAGGACTTGAAAGGGCGCGACTATGTGGTCGAAGTTGCCGGTTCTCTTTCTGTCTCCGACGGCGAATGGAAATACATAGCTCCGAGTAATGGTGCTGCTTATGCTAAACTGACGAATATCGAGTTGGGCAACAGCAAGGAAGAACAGCTTTACAACTTGAAGCAGGACATCGGAGAAAAGAAGAATCTGGCGGCCGAACATCCCGAAATCGTTGCAAAGTTGAAAGCTATATTGGAAAAGGAAAAAGCTAAATAGCCTTTTTACATAAAGTGTGAAAACGCCTGTAGGTAATCTAAAAAACATTCCTGCAGGTGTTTTTTGGTTAAAAATGGACGAGTTCATTTTATTCTGCTCCCGGTTTGCGTTATCTTTGCAAATCATTAGGCAGAAAATAGAAGGATAATGCTGGGATTGATAAGTAAAGGAATTGTTATTGGCGTACTGGTTTCCGCCCCGATGGGTCCGATCGGTATGCTATGTATACAACGAACGCTGAACAAAGGACGTTGGCATGGGTTTGTTACCGGATTAGGGGCTGCTCTGTCAGACGTGATCTACGCTGCACTGACTTGCTTGGGGATGGGAGTTGTGGTGAACTTTGTGGAGGCGAATCAGGCTCCTTTGCAATTGATCGGCAGTATCGTATTGGGTATTTTCGGCTATTATATTTTCCAATCCAATCCTGTCCGGAATCTTAGAAAACAACGGGAGAAAAAGTTATCTTTCACTCAGGATTTTATTACAGCTTTTCTTCTTACCTTTAGCAACGTATTAATCGTATTGCTATATATTGGTTTGTTTGCCCGCTTTGGTTTTGTCTTGCCGGAACATTCTGTTTGGATGCTGTCGGGTGGCATTGCTTTTATTGGGGTGGGGGCTGTTCTCTGGTGGTTCGGAATCACTTATATAGTTGCTAAATTGAAAAAATGGTTTAACGTGCGAGGTATATGGTTATTGAATAGGATTGTAGGATCGGTCATTATTGTTTTGGCTATAATCGGAGTCTTATCCGTATTGCTGACTTCTTATTTACATTTACCATTACTCCAAATCTATAATTGATAATGAAGAAACTGAAAGTCCCTTATTTGGAAACGCTGGACGTACTGGATCTGTCGTCCGTAGGCTTTTTGATGGAAAAGGCCCAGCGAGAGTCGATCGATGTGATTAACTGGGAGGAATATTCCTATAAGCCTATCGTGGCTTTCGATATCGCAAGATCGAAAGTGAATCTGTATATTCGTTACTTTGTAAAAGGCAATTCATTGAAAGCTCTTTATGAAACGGATGGTTCACCTGTCTATCAAGATAGTTGCGTGGAGTTTTTTATGAAGCGGGTGAATGATCCCAATTACTACAATTTCGAGTTTAATTGTATCGGAACATGTGATGCTTCCTATCGGGAATCGCGTGATTCGAAGAAATCTCTGACCCCCGAAGAGTATGCTTCGATACGTCGTTTTTCAAGTCTTCCTCATGTCGCTTTTACAGAGAAACTGGGGGTTTATAGCTGGGAGTTGGTGGTTGCCATTCCTTTCCGGTTGATGGGCCTCGATCCTGACAACCTACCGGAAAAGATAATGGGCAACTTTTATAAATGTGCGGACGATACGGAATTTCCGCATTTCGTAAGTTGGAGTCCGATTGATCTTCCTTCTCCGAACTTCCATTGTCCGGAGTTCTTTGGGGAAATCTATTTATAAATTAAGAATTAAAAATTAAGAATTAAGAAATGAATGCATAAGACACCATTTCTTAATTCTTAATTCTTAATTTTTCAACTCCTTGATTTTTACTTCCGAGATACTTGCATTGCCGGAGGTTATTACGATACGGATATCACTGGCGGTCGTGCCTTTGAACCGGTAATTCGTCAGCTCGTTCGTAGCTTCTACCGTCCCTTCATATACGGTCAGGAACTGGCCTCCGCCACCGGAGAGTTGGATTTCAAATTTGGCATCTTTGCTTTTTTCTTTCCAGGCAATCGCGATGTTGTTAGGAGAGGCGTTGTTTTCGAGTGCAAAAGTTATGTATTCACCCTTGTTGGCTTTCCAAGCCGTAGATGGGTTGCCGTCTAATACTGACGGAGCAGACTCCTGAGTAGAGCTGGCAATAACTGATTTCTGCTGTCGGGAAGCTGCCGATATGTTTGCCTGCTCTTTACCATATTCCACTACCGTAAAACGGTCGTTCAGGCGGATGTCTTCGGATGAGGCTCCGACCATAACCTTGAAGTCTCCCGGTTCTACCACCCAATGGTTATCGCTATTCAGCAGCTGCAAGTCGCGCGGTTCGATAGTGAAGGTAAGCTCTTTCGTTTCTCCCGGATTCAGATGGATACGGTCGAAGCCGACGAGGTTCTTCTCGTAGGTCGTAACACTGCTGAGGATATCGCGTACATATAACTGTACTACCTCATCTCCGGCACGTTTACCTGTATTCGTCACCTTGCAACGGACGGTGACCGGTTGAACCTGTGTCACGATAGCTGGCTGGATCGAAATGTCTGAGTATTCGAAAGTCGTATAACTCAATCCGTAGCCGAACGGGTACAACGGACCGTTCACGCGGGACATGTTGCCGTCCAACCCTTTGTTGCGTCCGCCGTCGACCTGTGCATTCGGTTTGGTCGGGAAGTTGAACGGAATCTGTCCGACTGTCTTCGGGAAGGTGACGGTCAGCTTTCCACCTGGGTTATAGTCGCCGAACAGAGCGTCTGCAATGGCCGTACCGCCTTGCGAACCCGGATACCAGGCTTCGAGGATAGCCGGAACATATTTGTCCGCCCAGTTAATAGACAACGGACGTCCGTTGATCAGCACCAATACGACCGGTTTTCCAGTGGCTACGACGGCTTGCAGCAAATCGAGTTGGCGGCCTGGCAAATCGAGGCTGGAGCGCGATTTGTTTTCTCCGCAGGTGCGGTTACTTCCGCCCAGCACGACTACAGTCACATCGCTCTTCTTCGCGTTTTCCACTGCTTTGTCGATCTCGCTCTGTTCTTCGGCTGTCAACGGATAACGGATCAGTTCCGATTCCGGCCAATTGGCATCTACCAGATCACAACCTTTCGTAAAGAGCACGTCCGTTCCTGGTTTTACCTTATTCCGAATGCCTTCCAACACGGTTGTCACTTCTACGGCAAGCGGGCCGTAGTGTGTCAAAGCGTATGCCTCTTCATCTGCATTCGGACCGCATACGGCGATTTTGGAAATTTTGTTTACATCTAAAGGAAGGACGGCATCCTGGTTCTTCAACAGAACGAGCGATTCTTTTGAAGCCTGCAAGGCTACCAGTTGGTTTTCGGCGCAGTTTACCTCTTTGTCGGTCTCTTTCAAATCGATCTGATACGGATGGTCGAACAATCCAACGAGGAATTTGACGCGCAAGATGTCACGCACTCGGTCATCAATGGTGGACATTGGAATAGCTCCTTCCGCGATCAGTTCGCGAAGTGGCAGGACGTATGAATCCGGTGAGCGGAATGTACAACGTATGTTCAATCCCGCCAATACGCTTTGTAGCACGGATTCTTTCATATCGGCGGCAGTTCCGTGTTTAGAGAAAAGATATTCGACGGCGTCGCTGTCCGATACCACATATCCGCGGAAACCGAATTCGCCACGCAGACGTGTCGTCAGCCAATAATAGCTGCTCTGAATGGGGAATCCGTCGTAATCGTTGTATGAACTCATGACTCCGAGGATCCCGGCTTCCTTGATCACCCGTTTCCAGGGATAGACATGGATCATCTCGACCTCGCGTGGTGACATTTGCGGATCTACGCGTGCCATCCCTTCGCGTCCGCCTTTGTTGTTACTGTAAGCGATATAGTGTTTGGAAGTGGCGGCAACCTGATGGTCAGTCTGCATTCCTTTTGCCATTTCGATACCTAACTCGGCTACCAGATACGGGCTTTCGCCATATACCTCTTCATAGCGTCCCCAACGTTGATCGCGCCCGACATCGAGGATCGGAGCATAGACATTGGTATATCCCAACAACCGTCCTTCGCGCCCGGTGATATAGCCGACCTTATGAACCAGGTTCCGGTTCCAGGTGTGTCCCAATCCCAACTGTGTCGGGAAGTTGGTGGCGATATAGCTTTCTACCCCACGTATGCCTTCGTTCGTGAAGTCGGTCGGGATGCCGAGGCGTGTCTCTTCGATAAAGAACCGTTGTACTTCATTCAAAGCCCAGGCATGACGGGAAGCCGGCCAGACATACGGGTTGTCGGAAGGAGGAAGTCCCCATTGTTGGAAACCGTTCAGATGTTCATCGATGGCTCCTATGCCGTCTTTCCAGAGTTGTTTTTTCCAGTCCGATGTCGGCAGGTCGTCTTTCAGCACCCGCTTGTAACCGTAGAGCGTAACCATCTGGCAGGTTTTTTCTTCAACATTCATCTGCGAAAGGAGGTCTTCGACACGTGCATCGATCGGGACCGTAGGATCTTCATATACATCCTTTTTCCCATTCTTGTTGAAATCTATCCAGCCATTCCGGTAGATAGACTTGTTCGTTAATTTGTAAGTATCCGGTATCCGGATTTCCTGTGGCGTTTTGTTTTGTGCCTGCGTACAGAATGTCCCTGACAGGACAAGGCATGACGTAAGGACGGCGAGTTTGTTTTTCTTCATGGATTATAATTTGATATCGTTTAGTTCAACTAATTTGTTAACAATGGCGTATACGGTCAGACCACTGGCACTGTGTACCTGCAATTTCCGGGCGATGTTGCGTCGGTGTGTAACAACGGTGTGTGTGGAAAGGAACAGGCGGTCGGCTATTTCGCGGTTTGTCATCCCTTTGACGACACAGACCACGATTTCTTTTTCGCGTGCGCTGAGCGTCTGCTGTTCTTCGTTTTCGGTTTCCTCTTCCGGTGACGTATGGAGGCGTTCCAGCTTGTGGCGGATCTCGTCCGGGCTGTCATAGATGTTGATCTGGTCGTCGTAAGGTCGCAGCAGGGCATGATCAGCGACGGCATACAGCAGGGCTATGCATTTCATTTCCGTACAGCCGGTTTCTTCCTTGAGAAGCTGAATGGTGTAGTAACCGGGAAGTGACGGGTTAATAATCAGTATGTCTGGTTTGTGTGAGCGAAGTGTCTCTTGCAAAAGCTCCGCAGTGGCAATTTCGATGATCTGGATGCGGAATCCGGGAATTCGCTTTAATACCGCTTCTAGCCCACTGCGGATGATGGCAGACGGTTCGGCAACCGCTATGTTTAATAAGGCGCTCATAGGCATCACTGTATTGTTTTTTCAAGAGTCAGGATCGCCGGGACGAAAAGATAGTCTTCTACGTGGTTATGGGAGGCCAGATCTTGTTCGGTCGCGAAGATGTCAAACAAGACGCTGTTCAGCAGGTTGCTTCCGGGTCCTGGATAATACTTGATCAAGATATTTTTCAGTTCGATAATCTTCATTTCGATCTGATCATGATGTTTTCGGAAGATCGTTATGTTGTATTTCGGGTCTTTTATCCCTTTTAATAATCCCCGGACGTATGGAAATACTGTCTTTTCTTCATACGACATGTGTTTGTGGACTTCTGCTGCATATTCGTCGAAAAATTTAGTGATAACGAACGCCACATCTTTCGGGCAGTCTGCAATAGCATCGGTCAGTTTACGGCGGATATGGGGCAGCCGGAAGTCCAGGAAATAGGCGTGTGCATTATGCAGATAAGTGATCAAAGCCTCGATCGACAGACATTTGTCAATGTTTGTCATCGGCGCGGATATCTCTTCCGTCAGAAAGTTTACGACGGTCAGGAACGTGCAGGGATCGACACCGTTTTGGCGGCATACCTCTCCGATATTCTTTTCTCCGAATCCGAGTGCAATACCGAAGCGGCTCATGACGAGCACCATCGGATAATTCTCACAGATCAGATCACTCATTTTATCGGTTTCCCGATATTTACCATTCTTATACATAGGCTTTTCTCTCTTGTCTTGGTGTTTGAATAGCCAAAGATACATAAAAAATAGATTCCGCAGACTGCGCTTACAGAATTAGTAAATTCGGTAAGTCAGATAGTTCCAACGATTGAAATAAAAGTTTCGACCGCAGACACATTTGTTTTGCGGCAGGAAACGAATGATTTGTGGATTTTAGGAAAATATCCGTCTTGCCTAGGGACTGAAAAGGGCTGTTTTGGGTAGTAATTCGCAAAAAAGGTGTTTTTTACATTTTGACAGTTTTTGTAATGGGTTGATTAATAAAGATATACTAATTTATATAATGTACGCGGAAGTGAAGAATTTTAAGAGTGAAATCGGGTGTGTGATCGTATTTAAGATGTTGATATATAGAAAAATAAGAGGATATTTAGAAATGACTAATGAAAACGTACGTTTTTTTTCGTCATTTTTCAGCTACAAAAATACATATACTTTTTAAACCTGCAATTCTTTCTTCAAAGTTTTTTTCTTTTCTATATTCTTTCTTATCAATCAGATAGCTTAATATGTACAAAAAACCTTCTTTTGCTCACGAACTTACTGAATGCTCCCAAAAAATGACGAAAAAAAACGTACGTATTCGATTTCAAGATACAATAGTTAACAAACGTACGATAAGAACTGAACTTTTATAAACATTAGTATTAATATTAAATTTAGAATTATGAACAAAAAGTTTTCTACTCTTTTGTGTGCTAGCTTACTGTTCTCTTCAGCTTTCTCAGCTGTAAATGCGGCTGACCTCAATAATGCAGCTGTGGGAGCTAATGCTACAGCTGTTGCTAAGTTGGATAAGGCGGCTTTGAGTGGAGTGTATCAGTTGAGAGTTGGTACTCAGGTGCTTGTTATAGAAGATGGCAAGTATGTATTAAAGAACGTAAATGATGGCTTTGATTTACAGGCTTCTCTGTGGTGTGTTCAAGTGACGGAAGAAGGTCAAGGCAAAGAACCGATCTATGACTTTGTAAATAAAGCAACTGGTGAATTTTTAGCTATTTCAGAAGAAGATGTTGTTGGTTTACAGGTAGGAGAAAAAACGAAGAGTAATTTGTCTGTTGGCGAAACTTTTGGCGGTTGGGCATTTTCTCCGGAATACAAGGAAAATTTGAAAGGTAATATGCCTTTATTTACTTATCAAGAAGCTGATAATGTTCTTTTATTGGTAAAAGGTGATAATGGAGGCCTTAAGGCAAAAAAAGTAAAAGCATCTGTTGCCCGATCAGAATCGGAGAGAGCTCAATTTACTCTTTATGATGCAGGTACTTACGTTTTGAGTGCGGCTGAAATTAATGCTTATTTGAAAGATAATAAGAATGTGCTTACATTTACTCCGGATGCAAATGCAGATGTCAATCCGTTCTCAACGACTGCTTTTGTTGCTAAAGGAGTTGCAGCAGATACTGATCATAACTTCGTATATGTGACTTCTAAATCCGATGCGAATGCTTATTTGAAAGTGGATACTGCTGCTAATGGTGTTGGTATTCAATTCTTGAAGTTTGGCTGGACTGATATGGCTAAAGAAAAAGATTTTGATAACTCATTGTTAGTAGATCAGCACAAGTTCTTATTTACTTATCGTCCTTCTTTGGATCAACTGCGTATCCAGGTTAAACAGGCTCGTTACAAATCAGATAAGAATGCTGAAAAGTATTGGAGCGAAATTGATGGTACAGCGAAAGGAAAAATTTATAATTATGGTGATAAGTTTGTAGATCCGTTTAAGACTGAAGGTAATGTTGATGCTGCTAAATTGCATGTTAAGTTGCAGAACTTTACTGTTGCGGATCGTATTGCTACAATTGGAGAACAACCTATTAATACAAAGATCGGTTTCGGTCTGAAAGGCTGTTTCGTAACTAGCGATAAGACTTCTGTTGACAACGGTTTGTATATCATCAAGAATGCAAAGGGTCAGGTATTGGCTGCTCCTATTCATAAAAATGCAGAAGGTAAAAATCAATATGCAATCGAATGGGTGACATTGGACGAACAGGAGCCGTTGCACATGCCTGCATACCAGTGGGTTATTACAAAAACATTGAACGCAGAGGTATCTCAACCGGTTTCTCCGGTTAAAATTGTAAACCGTGAATTCCCGAATGCGAAAGATTGGGATAACGTTCAGTTCCGTTTGAATGAAGATGGTGAAATCTATACACTTACAACGGGTGCTGATATGTTGAACAACGTAACGTTTGTTCAGATCAAAGACTCTGCAATCATCAAAGATAAGAAGTTAGGTTACAAACATATCGACTCAAAAGATTTGTTGGTCAACAGATATAAATTCAATTATCTGAACCCGTTCTCAATGGAATATTGGATTGCTAACGGTACAGGTAAAGATTCTTTGATCTATGTTAAGCAGGATGCCGGCGATTATGCTTTGGTTGAAGGTTCTACATACGAATATGGTATCGATGTTGATGCCGCTCTTTTGAAAAAGATTCCGGGACTGGCTCAGTTGGAAAGAACGAATTATGTCATTGCTAAAGACGAACAGGATCGTTTGGTTGAAGCTTATGGAAGCAAGTATTCAATGGGTGTAGCAAACTATAATACTAAGATGGTTGTTGATACATTCTTCTTTAAAGAAAACAACCACTATGATGGTAAAGACTTCTATGCTATCGTCGAATCTTATTATAATAGAACTGCTCATGCTACTGAAATTCAAAATACAGCTGATACGAAGAAAGTCGGTATCGCTGATGACGGTATGAGTGCTGGTCTGAAAGTTCAGTTGCTGAATGAAACAAGAACTTCTGCTTTCACTGTTGAACCTTCTACAACTCCGTTGTATCGTCGTTTCAACAACGTTGCACTGAGTGAAAGCGCAACGGACGGCCGTGACAGCTTGAGATTCTTCGAAACGATCCGTAAGGAATACTTGATGGATGAAAACAATAGCAACTTGACTGATGCTAATGTTGACTATCTGGGTATGTGGACAGCTGACAAAGCAACAGGTTTGTCATTCCAGATCGATACTGCTTGGGTTAATCGTGGTGCTGGTTATATCAAACCGCAATACTTGATTTCGGTTGCACATAACGACTTTGCTGGAACTCCGGGTAAACCTTGTACGGAAGATGGTCCTCACGTAGACAAAGACGGTAATATTACAGACGCAGAACATTGTGTTCACGCTACTCCGGCTATCCCTGGCTTCGAAAGAGCTAAATATTTGGTAAGTTTCCAGGATTCTGTAGATGTTTACGGTCAGGACAAACCTTATGCAGATATCAAGGGTGGTTATACTCGCGTAGGTTTCGTTGAAGGTATCCGTGTTGCCGATACGTTGTGGATCCTGCCGGCAGAATTCGTAGCTTTGGCTAACGATAAGATTAGCTTCGATGCTTTGGAAGCTTATAATGATTCTGTGAATAATCTTGCTTCTAAATCATATTTGATCAAGAATAGACTTGACGGTGACGACCATAAGAATTACACTTGGTCATTCCGTTATGTACATCCGGAAAATGCAGGTAATGTAACGGAAGAAGGCGTAGAAAATCAGTTCTTGTTCGAATCGAACAACTATGACAATAAGATTATTGCACCTGAAAATGCTGCATGGTTGAAGATTCAGAATGGTTGTGTGGTTTTGACAGACAAATCATCTACATTCTCACATGCTGCAACAGGTGGCGACGGAGCTTTGATCTTCAATGTTGAAAATAAGGTTGACGATCAGCTGGCAACAGACAACGAAGAAATTGCAACATCTGAAGTTACAGTAATCGCTTTGCAGGGTGCTGTACGTGTAGCTAACGCTGAAGGTAAGAAAGTTGTTATCACTAACATCTTGGGCCAGACAGTTGCTAACACAGTTATCACTTCAAGCGATGCAACAATTGCTGCTCCTCAGGGCGTAGTTGTAGTAGCTGTTGAAGGTGAAGAAGCTGTTAAAGCGATCGTTAAGTAATAATGATCTCCCGTAGAGACACTATGAAACAGTGTCTCTACTATATTGAAATAAAGATTTTATAATCAAATAATGACCATGTGTCCGGTCTTTCCGACCAGTCAATTACCCCGCGAGGGCGAACAAGTGGTACATTAATACTAAAGTAAAAAAATAACAATGCTGCCTGTACTTCCGTGAGGAAAGAGAGCAGACACAAAACAAGCCCCGACAGAGTAATTCCGTCGGGGCTTCGTTGTTATTATGATAAAAGGATTCTGCCCAAATGGCTAAAGTGCCGCAAACCGTTCATCTCCTTTGGCTGTCACCGCTGTACATTCCATTTCGACCAGCCAGCCGGTTCGGCAAACCGGAGCACGTACGATGATATAAGGGAGGCTGGGATGATGTTCGTCTATATAACGTTTGACCCGCGCATAATCCGCCGTATCGCGGATATAGATTACAGCTTGCATGATGTCATTCAAAGTGGCGTCCGCTTCTTTCAGCAGGGCTTCGATATTCTCAATCATGCGGGAAGTTTGTTTTATGACATCGCCAGCATGCACGATTTCTCCGTATCGGTCGATGCTTGCCGTGCCGGAGATAAAGACATGGCGGCGGTCGCCGTATGTGACAGCTGTGCCCCGTTCAAACGTAACGCCGTATTCATATGTGCGGTTCAGGTGTTCTGGTGCATATAGATAGCGGATTTGTCCGGGGCAGATACCGGAAACAGCATATGTGTCCATTGTCACGAATACCATCGGGTCGAAATAGCGTCCCTCGATTCCCGTACTGGCGATGAAATGAGTTTCTTCTGTCAGGTTTTGTGTCGCGAACACTTCTTTGCGGGCTTTTACCACACCCGGATAATTCACGTCTACATTCTGTACGAAGATCCACGTGCGCAGGCAGTTAGCCGCCAGTGTGCAATTGGCTTCCGTCAGTTGCAGGATATAATCGCGGAAGATCAGGCGGGTCTGGTATTCCGAATTGGCTGCCCTGTTGCACTGGTTGGCACCTAAAAGCTGGCCGTATGCACCGTGACGCGCCTCAAACAACCCATTTGGCAACACCTGTGTTTGTACGCCAGTCTGCAGCCAAGCCCACAATGCAATCTTCGTGCCGTTCATCGGAGCCTGCTGTACGATTGATAGTGCGCAATAGGGGGAAAGCCGTTCCCGTTCCATCAGTTCATCTGTCTGGTTGGTTACGTCACTCAGAAAATAACGCCGGAAAATAGCGACCGGATTACCCGGCAACTCTTCCACTGAATGGGCGTAAACATCTTGTATGTGCTGTAACTGAGTGTGAAAGTCCTCCAGGCAGTTCGTCTGTTGGAAGAAAATATGGTATTCCGTTATGCCTTTGGAGGATTGAAAGGAGGTGATTTGCACTTCCGTCGTGTCGTATGTTTTCCTTATCAGGTTCATATTTATATTGTGTTTTTATAGTATAGATCGTAAAAATAAGGCTATTTAATTGAAATCAGAAAATTGAGAGTTGAAAATTACTTAATAAAGCAAGGAACGGTACTGTTTGTTAGCCGTTCAAGTCTTTCAACTCTATCAATTTGTTTACGATGGCATAGACAGTCAAGCCGCTGGCACTGTGTACTTGCAATTTTCGGGCGATGTTCCGGCGGTGGGTAATAACGGTGTGGGTGGATAGGTATAACCTGTCTGCAATCTCTCGGTTTGTCATGCCTTTTACCACACAGATGACAATCTCTTTTTCCCTGCTACTCAGTGTCTGCTGGTCCTCGTTTTCCCCTTCTTCGGACGGAACTTCTTCGGTGTTGAGGCGTTCCAATTTATTTTTCAACTCATCGGCATTATCGTATATTGATATCTGATCGTCATAGGAGCGAAGCAGAAACGGGTCGCTTACATTATATTGAAGGGCAAAACATTTCATATCCGGGCAGCCGCATTCGTCTTTCAGATGTTGTAGGTTGAAGTTTCCCGGAATGGAAGGATTTACGATCAGGATGTCCGGTTTATAAATGCGTAAGCCCTCTGTCAGACAGTCTGCTGCTGTTATTTCGGATATCTGGATACGGAATCCAGGTAAGCGTTTCAGTAGTGTTTCCAGTCCGCACCGGATGATGGAGGATGATTCGGCTATCGTTATTTTAATGTTAGTGGACATGGCAAGTGGTTTTATTGTTTTTCTAAAGACAGAATAGCAGGTACGAAGATGTAGTCTTCTACCCGGTTATGAGAGGCAAGGTCTTGTTCTGTTGCGAAAATATCGAACAGGACGCTGTTGAGCAAGTTACTGTCCGGTCCCGGATAATACTTCAGGATCAGGTTCTTCAGTTCCGTGATTTTCATCTCGATCTGGTCATGCCGTTTGCGGAAGATGGTGATGTTATATTTCGGGTCTTTCTTTCCTTCCAGCAAATTGCGGACATACGGGAAGACGGTTTTCTCTTCGTACGACATATGTTTGTGTACCTCTTCGGCATATTCGTCGAAAAAGCGGCGGATCACGAAGGCCACATCTTTCGGGCAGCTCACGATCGCCTCTGTCAGTTTGTGGCGGATATGGGGAAGACGGAAGTTCAGGAAATAGTCGTGTGCATTATGCAGATAAGTGATAAGCGAAGAGATGGAGATATCTTTATGGACCTCCGCTGCCGGGATTGTCTCCGTTTCCGTCAGAAAGTTGACGACAGTCAGGAATGTATATGTGTCGATCTTATTCTGCCGGCATACTTCCCCGATGTTTTTCTCTCCGAACCCCAGGTCGATACCGAAGCGGCTCATCACAAGGACCATCGGATAATTCTCGCATATCAGGTCACTCATCTTGCTTGTTTCCCTGTATTTTCCGTTCTTCATGTTTCCCATATTTTTTATCATTTGTATAGTAGATTATTATAAGTATGCATATTGAGGTGCATCCGCCGGTATGACAGCTATGCATTCCGTTTCGATCAGCCAGCCCGGACGACATACGGGAGCATGTACGATCAGGTGGAGAAACGACGGATACCGGCTTTCGATATATTGCTTGACCACGACATAATCGGCCGGGTCGCGCAAGTAGACGATTGCCTGCATGATGTCTTGCAATCCGCTTCCCGCCTCCTGTAGCAAGGTGTCGATGTTTTCCAGCATGCGTTCCGTCTGTTTCAGGATATCCCCCGGATACATGATCTCGCCTTGATTGTCGATACTCGCGGTTCCGGAAATGAAGATTTGTTTCCGGTCGCCATAGGTTACAGCTGTCCCCCGCTCGAAAGTCACTCCGTATTCGTATGTCGGATTCAGGTGGGTGGGAGCATAGAGGAACTGGATTTGTCCGGACTGCAAGCCTTTTACGGCATAAGTATCCATCTGGACAAAAACGTTCGGATCGGCATGGCGTCCTTCTATTCCCGTACTGGAAATATAATGGGTCTTTTCCGTCAGGTCTTGCGTGATGAAAACCTCTTTACGGGCCTTGACGACGCCGGCATAATTGACATCCACGTTTTGAACGAAGAACCAGGTACGGATGCAATCGTTTGCCAACTTGCATCCCTGCTCGGTCAGTTGCAAGACGTAATCGTTCAGCAAAAGCCGTGTCTGGTACTCGGAGTTGGAAGCCCTATTGCAAGAGCCCCCGGTCCAGTATTGTGTATAACGGTTGTGTTTGGCTTTCGACATTCCGTTTTTGGTCGTTTCGACAGTGATACCGGTCTGAAACCAAGTCCACATGGCTATTTTGCTCCCGTTTAGTGGAGCTTGCTCCACGATGGAAAGAGGGCAATAGGAATTTTCGCATTCCCAAACCATCACCAAGTCGGCCTGGTTGGCAGCGTCGCTCAGGAAATAGCGCCGGAAGACGGCAGTCGCATCGTCAGGTAACACCTCTTGGATAACTGCCACATAGGCCCATTGGATGTTCTGAAGTTGTCCGGAAAACGGCAATGTCCGGTCTGTAATAGCGAGCAGAACGTGATATTCGGTAACCCCACCTTTCCCAGCAAAGGAAGAAATTTGAACTTCGACAGCTTTGTCTGTGTATGTCTTTTTGATATAATCCATGTAATATGTGCTTTCTTATTCTTTAGCTCCGTTATTGATCCAATCGTCGAGCAACGTCAGAGTGCTGGAGGTCGTGATGACGTTGGTATGATCGTACTTGACAATGTTCTCGTGCAAGATGACGTGCAGGAAACTTTCCTCCGCGCTTCCCGGCTTGACCAGTTTCAGCCCTTCCTCGCTTTTATCAGCTACGACATCGACTAAGGCCTTGTAACTTTTGCCTTCCGTGAGGTACAGTCCGGCAGCAGGTTCCGTACTTCCTCCATGGCAAGCCGTACAGGAACGATTGAAAATTTCGGTTTGGATACTGTTGAACATGCCGGCATCCAACTTTCCGGCATCCAGCCGTATGGTATCCGCCTGTTCCGTGTAGTCGGCGGTATAGAAACTGGCAATCCTTTTGCGTAGTTTGTTGATGACACAAACTTCGATCTGTGTGACTTCACTGGGAATACCGGCCAAGACCATGTTTATCGTCCCGTCGGCTGTCTGGCTAATCCCTTTTGCCGTTTGTGCGAAAGCATTGTCAGGGGTGAATCCGGCCAGTACGACGCTGTAACCGCCTGGCCAGGAATCTATCCCGTTGATTTGGGCGGTTAACTTCACTGTTCCTCCTTCCCTTTCCGTCTGATTGTTTTCATCATATATCTTGCCATCGTCGCAGGAGATGGCAAGACAGGAAAAGAGCAATAGCCCGGAGATGAATGAATAAACTTCTCTTTTCATGACGTTACGATTAGAAAGTGTACTGAAGTAAGACGGTTCCGGAATGCATGGCTAATCCTAAGTCGTCGTTGTCGCGGTCAAGCTGCGTGTCATGTCCGGTACGTCCGATGAACTGATACATGGCTTGCAGTTTCAAGTTGCAGCTGGTGAAGAAATAGTTAAATCCGACGGCCGGCATATTCAGAAAACCGTTTGTGTCCAATCCGTTGCGGTTGAAGAAGTCATAACGGGCTGTCGCTTGTAGTTTGTTGGTAACGAAATAACCGCCTTGCACGTACCCCCCTAAATAGTTATAGCTCTCGTCAATTTTCTGCCGTTTGGTAAACCCTACATTCATATAATAGATTTCAGCGCCGAGATACAGGCGATTCTTCAACATGGCGAATTCTGCTCCTGCCCGGAAATCGTTCGTACTTTCGCTTTCGCTCTCCACATTCAATGAAGTGGAAAGACCGAACAGCATCTTATCTTCCTTCAAACGGTTCGGGCTGCCCTGGTTGGACGGCATAACTCCTTTCGGCATGTACGTGATGCGGCCGGCATACAACAATGACGGGATATGCCAGTCGTCGCTGAACGTTTTGGATGCCACGTTGACGGAGCTTCCCGTTCCGTTGAAAATCCCAACTTCGTAGCCGAACTTATCCTTTACCAATCCGTGCACTTCCACTCCGAGGTCGAATCCCATGCCGATGTTCGGTGTCACGGCATTAAGAGAATAAGGCAGGATAACGGATGAGGTGAGCGATGTCGGCAGTGTCGGCATTAACGTCTCGCCCAGCGTAGTCAGGTAAGCGTGCGAGAACGGAGTCTTGAACTTGCCAACACGTATGGCAAAACTCTTTTTTATCTCTACGTCGAACCAAGCCTGTTGAAGGATGTTTCCTCCGTTTCCGGCAGCATTGATGGAGAGGTTGAATGTCACCCGGTCGAATGCCTTGCCCGTGAAACCGAGGATGGCATAAGGGATCGAGAAACCGCTGTTGTGTATATTGTCCTGATTGTAGGCCGGGTCCAGCCCTTCATCGTCGTAGTAGTTGATGTTAGCACTGGTCTGTACCAACATATAAGGTTTGAAAACGAAATCCCCCTTCTTGGTAGCGATTGTAAAACCTTCTTTGCCGTTTAGTGATACGACACCGTTTTCCGTATCTTCCTCATATTGGGCCATGACGGCCAACGGCAATAGTAATAATGCTGCAATTGTGATTATCAGTTGTTTCATTTTAGTTTGTCTTATGGATAAATTATAAGGAGTTGAGGAATGCGATCACTGCCTCACGCTCTTCCTTGCTCATTTGTTTGAATAAATTTTTGGAGGCTTCCCCTTCGCCTCCATGCCACATGATGGCTTCGGTCAGGTTGCGGGCGCGTCCGTCATGAAGGAAATAGGTATGACCGTTGACTTTCTCCTGCAGCCCGATACCCCAAAGCGGCGTAGTACGCCATTCGTTTCCTCGTGCCAGGCCGCTGACATAATTGTCGTTCAACCCGACTCCCATGATCTCCGACCCCATGTCATGCAGTAGGAAATCAGAATAAGGATGTATGGTCTGTCCGCCGAGCCATGGCAAACGTGTGCCGTTGAGCAGTGTGGAACCGCCCGCTTGCGTGTGCAGCGTAGTGACGTGGCAGAGATGGCATTTCGCTTCGTAAAACTTTTGTTCTCCTAAGATGACCTGAGGGTCGTTTATGTTGCGCCGTGCCGGTACGCCGAGGCTTTGCATGTAAAGGTCCACATCTTCCATATCGGCGGTCGATATGTCGAGCTGGTCGTACGAGAGTCCCATCATGCTGCCTTGGTTGATCTGAGCCTGCCCTTCGCAAATCTCTTCCGGATAGCGGCTGTTTGTCACGCCCATATCGCTTGAAAAGCCCAGTTCGACGGTCAGGTCAAGATGCTGTGCCTTGTTTCCTGAAAGGCCGACACCGGTGACACCCTTCTCGGTGATATAGTTGCAACGTCCGCTGATACCATATTCCGGATAATTGCTTTTGGCAGCGAGCGCTTCGATTTCCCTGCGGTCGATTGCCATCATCTGTCCCATACCGACGTGGCGTAACGGGATGCGTACGGTGCAGAACAAATCTTCCGGGGCGATACTGTCTTTATACCATTCGGTTATCGTGTAATTGGGTTTGCATAGTTCGTAAGTCTCTCCGTCGGGGAAGGAAAAAGTCTGCTTGTCGTATGTGACGGACAACTTACCTTCCGGTTTGACGCCGTAGATGGCTTGGTCGTGCAATACACGTCCGTAGTCGCGGAAGAAAGCACCGTTGCGGCGGGAGATATAGACCAGCATGGAAGAGAAACCGTAGTTGCCCGATCCGCCATTTTCCCACAATGTCGGTTTGGTCCTTCCTGCGTTGCGATGGCAACTGCCGCAGGAATAGCCGGCATAAACAGGTCCGAGACCGCCTCCGTCGCCATTGTTGCTGGTGCGTACATCGTCGTAGAGACCGTCGCCGTTGTTGAAACGGATCGAGTTGGCTCCTGTTATCCAGTCGGCGTTCGTATCGTAGGCGACCGATGAGTTTAGGAAAATCGTTGAAGTCCCTGCTGACAGCGCATATCCGTTCGGGACATCTATTTTATCCATATCCATTTTATCGTCCTCTTCACAAGCTGCGCATGCAAAGAGCAGGAATAGCGAGGATGTTAACAGGTAAGATTGCTTCATATCATTTTATTGGTTTTCTGAATTTATTTCCGAATAACGCGAGTCGCATTGTGTAATTACTCTGAAACCCTGAAACAGCGGGCATTTGTCTGCTGTTTCAAGGTTTGTCATGATCTATTATCAAGTTTTATGTCTCAGAGGCATGTTTATTTTGCTCCATCGACAGTGCGGGGCTGCCCGTCTTTGAATAGGAGATATTCCAATGTATGGTAACCACGTACGCTCTGTGCGGCTCCGATGGCTTCATCTTCTTCGTCAAAGTTTCCGCTCCATTCCAGGTCATCCCAGTTTTGTGAATTCAATACCTGTACGATACCGTTCTGGTCCAAAGGCCAGCTGTCCATGTTGGGGTCCAGACCTAAGTTGGCGACCGGACCGATAAGGAAAGCTTCGCTCTTTTCCCACGGTTCGCGTGCCGTGATCCATAAATTGCAGGCCTTTTCGAAGTTGTCGTTGCTTGGGTTTTGTCTGAACTGGTTTACCGCATCCAGCAAAAGCTTGTTCTTTTCCTGCAAGTCTTTATAAGTAGGAAGAACGACCGCATCGACAAACTGTTCGGCTATTGCATCAAGGTCATCGTCGTATTCAGGATCGCCGAATGTTTGGTTTACATACGGTTTTACTTCATTTAACAACAGGTTGGCCAGTTCCATGCAAGTGTTCATTGCGGCAACGGACTCTTCGCTGTCGATGTTGTTGCGGAACGGTTGCGGAATAGCCTGGATCGCCTTTGCAGAAGCGAAAATCAGCGTTTTGATTTCTTCGTCGAGAGCCGGGTTGGTTGAAGCGATCAGTTTTGAAAGCGAGTGTTCTGCGATGTCTCCTTCATCGTCGAAATCTTTGTAAGAGTTGAATGCACTCAGGTTTCCGTCTACTTTGGACACGTCGTTGTCGTCGATGCGGCCGTAGTATGTGTTACGGATGGAGAAGATATTGTTCGTATAGTCGTCGCGCGAATGCCAGCTATACCATGATTCGACGGCATAGAGACCGCCTTCCTTGTCACCGCTGGTATATTTGGTATACGGGTCCTTGATCTTGGCGTCACCTACTTCGTTGGCGATGTTCCACATACCGCTTTCGATCATTTCCTCGATACACGAGAGCGGGCTTTGGTAAGCTCCGGCAGTCTGGTCTTTGAAAATCGTGGCATATGGGCCGTGTGAACCCTGCTCATCGACGTAGTCGGTTACCCAAGAATTGTAGAGCATGGTTGCATCGTCGTTCAGCAACATTGCAACGTTATACATATAGTTACCCCATGCACTGGCGTTTTCAGAACTGTAATCCAGGTTGACCGGATCTTTTCCGCCACCATCCGGATTGGGGTCGTTGTTGTCGCTACATGCTCCCATCGAGAATGTCATGGCGAGCGATAAGGCTGCCAGATAGAAATAATTTTTCTTTTTCATTTTTATTGATAAGTTATTAATTTGTTTATATTGTTTTTATTTGCTGAGGAACCAGCCGATATAGGCGATAGCCAAGCTGAATTCGTTTTCGCTGTTATATTTGCCGCCTCCGATTTTGCGTGTTGTATAGTCTGCTTTCACGACAAGATTAGGTAAAGCATACCAATTGGCTCCGGCTGTCCACATGCTTACTTTGTTGCGTAAATCCATCGTGTGCTTGCCTTCGCCTTTTTCCTGTGGGTTGTAGTATTCGTAGCGGACGAACGGATAGATTACGGGTACGCTCATATTGTCTTTACAAACCGCACGCAGGTTGAACCCCACTTCACCACCGTAGCTGACCGCACGTTTGGCGATCGGGGTTGTCTGTGTATAAGGAGAACCGCCGCTTTGGTGGTTGTTGACACTGCTGAGGTCGTCGGCTTTGCTCAGGTTGCCGTATATCATGTTTGCGCGTGCGGTGACATATTTGTTTTTGTATTGCAGGTCAGCCGTATAGATGCGCAAAGGTATGTTTCCATATTTGACGTATGTTTCCGGTTTGTCGGAATTGGCTCCCGTATTGTGGCAATAGTAGAAGGAACCGCCTATTTTCAATCCCGGTACTCCTAAATAGTTCAGGCGGGCCACATAGCCCGGTGAGGTGAAGTTGTCTGTTTCGAATAGTCCCTGCTTGCCGCCGGCAACCCATGTATTGCGGTCGAACCCGTTGGCGTTCAATCCGGCAACGACCAAAGCCTGGTAGTTGAAACGTGTGTAGCCTCGGCCGAACGTACCGAACACTTCGATACCGTTTTCGTGCCAGGTAGAAGGAAGGATGGTCGTTTCGCCTTCCGGACGAGAAGTTCCGAAGAAGTTGATCGGCTCGTGATGCTCGTTGGTCAAACCGACCGGGACGATCAAATGACCGGCACGGACATTGAAGGCCGGATGGATAAGACGTGTGATGTGGAATTGTTCCAAAGCAACTTCACCGCCTTTTTCAACTTCCATTTCGTATTCTCCGTTTTCTGTGTTTTCTATCTCATAGGCACTTCCCGTACCTCCAGCCTCAAATTCTATTTCTGCTCCTAATACCCATTGGGAATTGAATTTGTAATCGAAGGCCAAGACAAAACGGGGTATGGAGATCGAATTGCGATGGTCTTTCTTGCTTCCGTTGTCCGTACCCCGGAAACGGTTGATGCCGTAGTCCATAAAGTTTGCGAGGATCTCCCCATATCCGCCGAAGCGGAACTTGTTATATCCGGCTGCATAAATGTCTGCGGATTGTTCCACTGCGGATTTTTCTGTCGTTGTTTCTTCTTGTTCCTGTGCAAATGCCGTTACACAAGAGGTGAGTAGAGTGATTGCTAATAAATTAGTTAACCTTTTCATTGCGTTTTTTAATTTTTGGCAAAATTAGAGGGGCTGTCAACGGTGTGCAATCGCAATTAGTAGGTAAAAAGGTTCCGATGTTACCCATTTGTAGGTATTGCGCCTGAATATCACCTTGATTAGGTAGTAAAAGACGTTTTTTTACTCACATATAGGTATTGTAGGAGGTGGGAAGTACCCGTATCTTTGCAATGTCATTAAGAAAGTAACACTATTAGTATAATCGCTATATCAAAACCTTTTGTCAATTATGTAAGCATATAAGATGATTAACTATATCGAAAAGTTTTTATTGGTTATTTTCGGTATAAAAAAGAAGCCTCTCTGTGAAGAGAGGCTTCTTTTTTATGTTTCCGTTTCCCATTCGCTTCTGTCCGGAATCTGTTCGGCGTCGAGTCTTGGACTTGTTCCCGCAAGGGTATGTTTGCTGCTCCGGCTGTGCCAAAACAATTACATCGGCTTGGCACAACTGTTTCCTGAGTAGGAAACGCCTGTTACATAAGCTTGGCACAACCGTTTCATGCCGAGGAAACGGTCGTTACATAGGTATGGCACAACCAATACGTAGGCAAGTAGCGTCATGTGAACTTACCAGTCGTATGCCTCGAAGTAGGCATCGAACTTTCCGGGATCGTTGATACCGCACTGTTTCAGTATGTTCAACATGCTTTTTTGTTCGTCCGGCGAGAGCGGGCGTTCGCCTTTTCGCACGCGGTAGTAAGTCCTGCGTCCGAACCGTCTCATCAGCTTGCAAATGGCTTCCTGCATCAGTTTGTAGGGCATCCGGTCCAGCATCCCGATGAAACCGAGCGCATAGGTCAGTTTATCGGCAGGGCGGAAATAAGCACATCGGTCGGTTTGCTTCTCTTGGTATTTAGGGCTGATGACGTGCCACAGTTTGACTTCGTCGCCGATCTGTTGTTCTGCGATTCTCCTCAAGCAAGTAGTGGCTTTGGGGCAATCTTGTTTCATGCAGAGCAGATAGGAGGTGGGGATGTCGGAGGAGTCGATTTTTTCTTTCATATATTCCATTAATGTATTATAGTTGTTTGATCCGTCTGTGACGGACGTTGATGTAAAGATACATAATAATGTAAGGTTTTGCAAGTCTTGAAGCTGTTATTGAGCTAAGCAACCAATACTCCGTATTTTGTATATCTTTAACAGAAGGGGGAGCTTTTCCAAGATGAAATTACGAAACCTGCTGTTTTTGCCGTTTTTCCCCTCCAATGTGAATAAAGGGAGTTAATCTTATAGGTGATTGATTATCTTTGTTTTGATGAAGATGTAAAAAAGTTTGGCGAGCGGTTGAAAACAGCTCTTTTTTTATATGGCTTTAGGCACTTTTTTCAATGTAAGTCATTGCTAATAAGAAGTATATGGGTATAAGAAGAAAAATAGCGAAAAAACGTACGTTTTCTTTCGCCATTTTCACTGCACAAAAATACAACTACTTTTTGAACCTGCAATCCTTTCTTCCAATTATTTTTCCTTTTCTATATTCTTTCTTATCAATCAGATAGCTTAACAAGTACGAAAAACCAGCTTTCCAACACAAACCCTCCAGAAAGCCCCTCAAAAATGACTAAAAAAAACGTACGTTTTCTCTCGTCAAAATACAGGAATTTGGTAAAAACCTGTTAAACAGGAAGTAAGAACGATATTCAATATACATATTATTATTAATTAAACATTTTAGATTATGAACAAGAGATTTTCTACTCTTTTGGCTGCCGCTTTGGTAGCCGGTTCTTTTAGTTCAGCTTTCGCACAGTTGGAGGGGCGTAATGTTGAATGGAAGGATGCACAAGCAAGCCGCGCTTATTATTTGGCAGGGGTGCATTTTGTGAGTCCGACAGATTACTTGCAGGCTTTTTCTTTGCAAGGATTAGTGAATGGTGCTGATATTACGGCTGCAAATCCTGTTGCTGCTGCACAATGGACTGTTGAAACTAAAAAGGTTGGAACTGTTACACATTATGCTTTCAAAAATATTGAAGGAGAACAGTATCTGGCTTTTGAAAAGAAAGATGGAGCTTATGCTTTAGCTGCCAAAAAAGAGGCAAACGATGAAACAAAGTCGTTTCGTTGGTTTACTGTTGCAGCAAACGGCAATTTGCAAGCTGTGCTTTCTGATGAAAAAGAACCGTATTTTTTAGGACTGAAGAACGATGGCACAGCAGATTGGTCATTGGCTTTATTACAAAGTTCTGAGCATCATACGGATGGATCTACTTCCGTTATCAAGAAGAAGGTAGCTCTCTACGAAATCTACAACGACCAAATTACAGCAGAAGCTTTTGCGAGCAAGTTTGGCGAAAACTTCACAATCGAGTTCCCGGAAACATTGGATGACATGGATGTGTTTGAAAATGTAAGCGTAGAAAAAATCGCCAATGATAATTTGGGTTTCAAGTTGGTTGACAACAAAGGCACAAAAGATACAAAAGACGATGAATATGTAGTTTTAGCAAACGAACGTGTTTCCAACTCAGAGTTGGCTGCCAACGCAATCGGTTATCGCTATGCAAAAATGACTGCTAAAGCGATTAAAGACAAGAAAATTGACGACAAGAACACTGTATTCTATGCTGAAGAGAACGAAACAAACATCGGAGATGGTAAATATGCATTAGTTCAGAAAGTAAAAGTTGGTGACCTGGACAACAAAGATGTGACTTTCGGTAAAGTGACAAATGATGAAACAACTCGTCAGTTGGCTTCTGTCGAATATGACTGCCATTCTACTTTCATGGGGGTTACAGTAGGCAAGGGTACACGTGTCGCTAATACTGAAGTTGCCAACGAAAGAATGTTGATCGTAAATGTAACTGCCAAAGTTGCAGACAAGAAGAATTCTTCTGCACTGGGGTTGAAGAATGATTTCACTGGCGCACGTTGGTATGATAAAGTTTCTGAAGCTGACTTCGATCAGCCACAGGGGCAGTGGTTGGTTGCTGCGGGTTCAGCTGCTAACACAATTAAGTTGATCAATGTTCAGAAACCGGGTTTTGTACAAGACAATATCCGTCTATATGAAGCAGAAGGTGAAAATACTTACACAGTATTTGCTTCTGATTTAGGTTTGTCTGGTCTTGAAACAATCACTTTGACGAAAGTTGAAGATTATGACAAGCTGAACGGCTACTACAGTACATTGTCTGACATCAATCAGAAGTTCGCCTTTGTAACAACAGGTGAATATGCTAACGAAGAAGCCGGTTCAGATCTGTATTTGAAAGCTGGTGTAGAAGGAGATGTTGTAACTGTTGTTCCTCATGCTGGTTCTGAATGGGAATTGATCCGTAACGAAAAAGCACAGGCTGTTACTGCCAACTACAAATATTATGACGGTGAAAAATGGGTTGAACTGAATGGCAAAGGTAATGAAGAAAAAGGTATCCTGCCGGCTGATACAGTTCGTCTGGCTTATTCATATGCAATCAATGCTGATGAATTAGGTTTGGGAACAGCTTGGAAGATGGCTAAGGATGACATCGAGTTCTTCTTGAAAGAAAATGGTAAAGGTACATACGCTATCGTATATGGCGCTACTGCTGATGAAGTAAAAGAATACGGTGTAATCAATGGTTCTGAGGAATTAGTAGCAGAAACAACTGACTTTACTAACTCTACTCCGTTCGAAATCATAGACTTGGATGCTGCTCCTTCTTTGGCTGCTGACAGCAAGCACATGACATTCGAAGCTACTAATAGCATTGGCTTCATCGCTTCTGACGAAAATAACAACGCAGTATTGGCTAAAGAAACAGCTGCTTTGTGGGTTGACTCTGTAAATGCTGAAGGTTATGCAACTCCGAAGTTCTTCATTTCTTACGCTGGCAAGATGATGACAACTGCTAAGAAGTTTAAAGAAATTGTTGATAAGGCTTATGCTAATGATGAAATCAGCAAGAAAGAATATGCAGAACTTACTGCTGATGAAAATCTTTACTACAAGAGTGTAGAACGTATCAAATTTGTAGACGCTGAACGTCTGTCTGGTGAAGACACTTTGGTTATCGCCGATGAAAAGTATACTGGCAAGGATATCGAAGACTTCAAGTTCAAAGTTACTGAAAACGAAGACGGTGACTATGTACTGAAAGCTAATGGTAACTATGTATATGTAATCAACGGTAACTTGGTTTACGGTACAGATGCTAAGGAAGCTGAAGCATTTGTAATCGAAGTAACTTCTGCTCCTACAGCCAACGAAGGCATCGCAACATCTGAAGTGAAAGTGATCGCTGGCGAAGGTAACGTAACAATCGCAGGCGCTGCCGGTAAGAAAGTTGTTATCTGCAACATCTTAGGTCAGGTAGTAGCTAACACTGTCGTTTCTTCTGACAACGCAACTATCGCTGCTCCGGCAGGTGTAGTAGTTGTAGCTGTTGAAGGCGAAGCTGCTGTAAAAGCTATCGTTAAGTAACGATTGATACTAAAAAACAATACTGTCTATCGTAAGGGTGGTTAGCGAACCACCCTTACACAGGCACAATGACATTTTATAATCAAATAATTCTAGACAACCTGCGTGAAACCGTATGTAAGAGGTTTTCTTGATCTACGGTTTCAATTACCCTGCGACAGGCGAACGAGCGGTTGGATTTAATATTAATAATACTAAAGTAATGAAATTAAAAGTTCTACTGCTTTTCCCTCTGTGAAGACCGGACGGCAGACAAAAAACAGGCCCCGGCGGTATTCGTACTGCCGGGGCTTCGTTTTTATTTCCCTTATCCCTATTTGTAGGTATTTTCTCCGGTTTAACATCCCTCGTCCTTTACAATCCTTTTCAGATAGGGGGAAAAGACGTATCTTTGCGTGCCTAAACCGAAATAGACAAGATAAGCTTATGAAGTTTGAAAACGAGAACTGGGCGCAGTTCAAAGGAGAAACCTGGAAAAAGGAGATCAATGTAAGAGACTTTATCCAGAACAATTACAAACCTTATAACGGAGACGATACGTTCCTCGTACCCTCTTCGGAGAAAACGAAGAAAGTGTGGAACAAACTAACCGAGATGTTTAAGGTTGAAAGGGAGAAAGGAGTATATGATGCCGAAACGAAGCTTCCCCAGGGGATTGACACATACGGACCCGGTTACATCGATAAGGAAAACGAAGTAATCGTCGGCTTGCAGACAGACGCCCCGTTGAAGCGCGGTATCTTCCCGAAAGGCGGTATCCGCATGGTCGAAAACAGTCTGGAAGCCTATGGCTATCATCTGGACCCGATGACAAAAGAAATCTTCACCAAATACAGAAAGACGCACAACGAAGGCGTTTTTTCAGCCTATACAGACGAGATGATTGCGGCACGTCGTTCCGCCATCATTACCGGGTTGCCTGATGCCTACGGACGCGGACGTATCATCGGTGATTACCGTCGTGTACCTCTGTACGGAACCCAGATCCTGATCGAAGAAAAGAAACGTTTCCAGAAACGTCTCGATATACAGGAACTGACAGAAGAAATCATTCAGAGTCGTGAGGAGATAACGGAGCAGATCAAAGCGCTGAAAGCATTTGAGAGAATGTGTGCCGGTTATGGTTTCGACGTGACACGTCCGGCAAAGGATGCCCGCGAAGCCGTGCAGTTCTTGTATCTGGCTTACCTGGCAGCCGTAAAGGATCAGGATGGAGCAGCCATGTCTCTCGGACGTACTTCTACTTTCCTCGATATCTATATCGAAAAAGATATTTGCGAAGGCAAGCTGACGGAAGAAGAGGCACAGGAATTGATCGACCAGTTTATTATCAAACTGCGTATTGTCCGTTTCCTGCGTACTCCGGAATACAACGACCTGTTCTCCGGCGACCCTGTTTGGGTGACTGAATCGCTGGGCGGACAAGGTGTTGACGGCCGTTCGCTGGTGACAAAGACATCTTACCGTTATCTGCATACCTTGTATAACCTCGGCCCGGCACCCGAACCCAACCTGACGGTGCTTTGGTTCAACAATGCTCCGGATAACTGGAAAAACTTCTGCGCAAAAGTATCGATCGATACCTCTGCCATCCAGTACGAGAACGACGATCTGATGCGTCCGGACTATGGCGACGATTACGGTATCGCCTGCTGTGTGTCTCCGATGAAGATCGGTAAGCAGATGCAGTATTTCGGAGCTCGTGCCAACCTGGCAAAGTGCTTGTTGTATGCGATCAATGGCGGACGTGACGAGAAATCGGGTGTGCAGGTGGCTCCCCGTTTCGAACCGATCACCAGCGAGTATCTGGATTACAACGAAGTGATGGAGAAATACGAGCAGATGATGCGCTGGTTGGCAAAAGTTTATGTCAATGCTCTGAAGATCATTCACTACATGCACGACAAATATGCGTATGAAGCATTCGAGATGGGGCTTCATGACGGAGATGTGGAACGTATCCGCGCAACCGGTATCGCCGGCCTTTCTATCGTTGCCGACTCGCTGGCTGCCATCCGTGACACGAAAGTGAAAGTGATCCGTGACGAACGTGGTTTGGCTGTCGACTTCGAACGCGAAGGCGAATATGTACCTTTCGGAAACAATGACGACCGCACGGACAGTATTGCTGTCGACATTACCGAGAAGTTCATGGAATATCTGCGCCAGCATCAGACATACCGCAAGGCAACTCCGACACAATCTATCCTGACGATCACATCAAACGTGGTTTACGGAAAGAAAACCGGAACGACTCCCGACGGCCGTCCGGGTGGTACGCCGTTCGCTCCGGGAGCCAACCCGATGAACGGACGCGACACGAAAGGGGCTGTCGCCGCTTTGGCTTCTGTTGCCAAACTGCCTTTCCAGCATGCGCATGACGGTATCTCCTATACATTTGCCGTTTCACCGGCTACATTGGGTAAGGAGCGCGATATTCAGATAAATAATCTGGTGAGCCTGTTGGATGGCTATTTCACGCCTGACGGCGGCCAGCATCTGAATGTGAACGTGTTCGATAAGGACCTGTTGGTCGATGCGATGGAGCACCCGGAGAAATACCCGCAGCTTACGATCCGTGTTTCTGGCTATGCCGTCAACTTCGTGAAGCTGACACGCGAACAGCAGCTTGACGTCATCTCGCGCACCATCAACAGCAGTTTATAATTGTCCATTGATTAATATGTTGGGGCGTATACATTCTTTAGAGAGTTTCGGGACCGTTGACGGTCCCGGAATTCGCTTTGTCGTTTTTATGCAGGGATGTCCGCTTCGTTGTCTGTATTGCCACAATCCGGATACCTGGGAGGTAAAGCGTGAAACGCCTTATCTGCTGGAACCTGAAGCGTTGCTTGCCGAAGTGCTGCGCTATAAGAATTTTATCGCTAAAGGTGGTGTTACCGTGACCGGTGGCGAGCCTTTGTTACAACCTGAATTCCTTAAAGAGTTTTTCCGCCTTTGCCGTGAGAACGGTATTCATACGGCGTTGGACACTTCCGGCTATATCTGTTCCGGTAAAGCATTGGAGGTGCTCGAACAGGTCGATCTGGTTCTGTTAGATATCAAGACGATCGACGCCGGTCTTCATCCCCGTTTGACGGCCGTAAAACTCGATAATACTTTACGCTTTCTTGATGAACTGGAGAAACGCGGCATCCCTGTATGGATTCGCCACGTGATCGTGCCCGGCCTGACGGACGATGATGAAGCCTTGAGCAAGCTGGCCGAATATATCAGTTCATATAACGTGGTCCAGAAAGCCGAACTTCTGCCTTATCATACAATGGGAGCTTACAAATATGAGGCGCAAGGCCTGGACTATAAGCTGAAAGGTGTGGAACCGCTTTCAGCAGAACGTCTGGCCAATGCGAAAGCGATCTTTATGAAACACGGGGTAACCGTATAAACCTAATCGAGTGTCTGCTCTTTGATGATGATCGGTTTACGGCTGATCCGGTTGACTGTGCGGACGCTGTCGCTTTCAATACTGGTAACATCTCCCTTGCAGTTGGTGAAATAGATGTAATGTCCCATATCCATGAAACGATAGACCTTACACCCTTCGTGTTCGAACAGATATTCGACTTGATAAGTGGAATTGTTTACCGGTTTTTCCTTTGTAAGGGGTATTTGTGAGACACATGAAGAAAGACATGCGTTGCAAACGAGCAATAGACTTGCTGAAAATGTATTATACAAACTAGCTCTTCTCATCTTCGAATATTTTTAAGTTAACATCCAAAGTTAACAATTAAAGAATCACATGGTATGATCGAAAGGTATTTTACCTACAATTAGGTATATTTTTATTGTTCCGGAAAACATTACTTTGCTTCCTATTGTCATAGTAGATAAGTATGCTTGCAGATAGAAATCCGTCTATCGGCAGATAAAAATTATCAATTTGAAAAATTCTTTCAATCAGTATCTTACGATTTACCTTTGTAGGGTAAACAAAAATAGTAGTAACAAATTAAATAGTAAAAATCATGGAACCAATTATCAATTCACAAGTACCCGAATTCAAAGTTCAAGCTTTTCAGAATGGTAGTTTCAAGACAGTAAGTAGCGAAGATATCAAGGGCAAATGGGCCATCTTTTTCTTCTATCCTGCCGACTTTACGTTCGTATGTCCGACCGAATTGGTCGACATGGCTGACAAGTACGGCAAATTTCAGGAAATGGGTGTCGAAGTATATTCCGTAAGTACAGACTCGCACTTTGTACACAAAGCATGGCATGATGCTTCCGAAACGATCCGTAAGATCAAATATCCGATGCTGGCAGACCCGACAGGGGCTTTAAGCCGTGCATTCGGTGTGATGATTGAAGAAGAGGGTATGGCTTATCGCGGTACGTTCCTGGTAAATCCCGAGGGAAAGATCAAGATTGCCGAAATCCACGATAACGGTATCGGCCGTAATGCAGACGAATTGCTTCGTAAAGTTGAAGCTGCCCAGTTCGTTGCTTCTCACCCGAACGAAGTTTGTCCTGCAAAGTGGAAAAAAGGCGAAGCAACCTTGAAGCCGAGTATCGACTTGGTTGGTAAGATCTAAAGTTATGTTAGACTCAGCAATGAAAGACCAGCTTTCGGGTATTTTCTCCGGACTGGTATCCCAATATGTATTTGATATACAAGTCGCTCCCGATCACGAAAGCCGTCAGGAGCTAATAGACCTGCTTGGTGATGTGGCATCATGCTCGGATCATTTGTCATGCAGCGTTGCGGATGGCGAAGGACTTCAGTTTACAATTGTAAAAGACGGTATGCCTACCGGTATCCGGTTTCGTGCAGTACCTAACGGACATGAGTTTACTTCTTTGCTGTTAGCGGTCCTGAATTGCGATGGAAAAGGTAAAAATATACCGGACGAAAGTATCTGTGCTCGTGTCAGAGCCTTGAATGGTCCGATCAAGCTGACGACTTATGTTTCTCTTACTTGCACCAATTGTCCGGATGTAGTGCAGGCACTCAATGTCATGGCTACTTTCAATAGCCGGATCACCCACGAAACGGTGGATGGCGCTATCAACCAAAAAGAAGTTGAGGCAATGAAAGTACAGGGAGTCCCTTCTGTTTTTGCCGATGGCAAACTGATCAATGTGGGGCGTAGTGATTTGGGAGAATTGCTTTCCAAACTCGAAGCCCAATACGGAATTAATGAAGGGGGTGTTGATAACTCTGTTGAAAAACCTGTTAAGAACTATGATGTGTTAATAGTGGGAGGTGGACCTGCCGGTGCAGCTTCTGCTATCTACTCGGCACGTAAAGGCTTGAATGTCGCAGTGATAGCCGAACGTATCGGAGGACAGGTCAAAGAAACGGTCGGCATCGAGAACCTGATTTCCGTTCCTCAGACTACCGGACAGCAGTTGGCGAACGACCTTCTGACACATATCAACGACTATCCGGTCGATATACTGGAGCATCGCCGTGTGGATAAAGTCGAACTGGATGGATCGGCAAAACTTCTGACCACTTCTACCGGTGAACGTTTTTCTGCTCCTGCCCTTATCGTGGCGACAGGTGCAAGCTGGCGCAAGTTGAATGTTCCGGGCGAAGCGGACTATATCGGAAAAGGTGTCGCTTTTTGCCCTCACTGCGACGGTCCGTTCTATAAAGGTAAGCACGTAGCGGTTGTCGGCGGTGGAAATTCGGGTATCGAAGCAGCTATAGATTTGGCTGGCATTTGTTCGAAAGTGACGGTTCTGGAATTTATGGACGAACTGAAAGCCGACCAAGTGTTGCAGGAAAAAGCAAAGAGCTTGCCGAATGTGGAAGTTTTCTTGCATTCCCAATCTTTGGAAGTGCTCGGTAATGGCGATAAGGTGACAGGTCTTCGTGTAAAAGATCGTAAGACGGATGCGGAGCGGGTGATCGACCTGGACGGAATCTTTGTCCAAATCGGCTTGGCAGCCAACAGTGGCGTTTTCCGCGATGTTGTCGAAACGAACAAACCGGGTGAGATTGTAATCGATGCGCATTGTCGGACGAATGTTCCCGGCATCTATGCGGCTGGCGACGTATCGACCGTACCCTACAAACAGATAATCATAGCAATGGGAGAAGGAGCGAAAGCAGCTCTGTCTGCTTTTGAAGACCGTATGAGAGGTTTAATCGGTTAATATTCGTATTTGTTGTGAATGACGAAGGTGTGCAATATTGAACTGCATGAATGTGTGTTCAAAATTGCACACCTTTTCTTTTTTTTACGCACAAAACCCCGACTTTCACAACAGGGCAACCGCATCAAAATTTTCCAAGGTTGTGATCTCCATACGAAGTTTCTACAAATCCTCTATCACTCTATCACTACGAAGGTTGTAGCTATTAATATTCAAGCGTTAGATGAGTGATAGAGGAAAACATCCTGTATCACTGCCTCTATCACTCCTCTAACAGGACGTTTTTATCATATGATTGGAAACCAATATATTGCCTTCTTTTGCCTTTGAAAAAGCATATAAAATAATCGAATAAACAAATGTAAAAACGAATGCAATAGGTGTTAAATTGGCGAAATACGGTTCTTCATTCCACAAAAGCCCTCTCTTTTTTAGCAAAGACAAGCACATAATTTCGTAAACACCCCCATGTTGCCATCCTTAACATCCGGGTGTAGAGAACTGGTACACCCGGGTGTAAGAGGGGGCAACATGGGGGTGTCCGGCAACTAAAGTACCGTGCCGGACAATGAAAACCACCCGGTTTTACCTATTTTATAGCCGTTTTTACATAAAATAATCGAGTGATTTATAGGGATGGAAATTGGGTGTTTATTGTTTGTGTTATTTATAATACGCTAATCTACAGATGTGTATAAGCGTAATTCCTGTTTCCCATCTAAATTGCCAGTGATAGGGTAGTGATACCGTAGTGATAGAGAAAACGGGCATATATCACTAACGAAACAGCTTGAATATCAATCGATAAAAAAGAAATCAGTGATACAGTGACAGAGGAAATGGGAAAAACTTGTATGATAAGGCCCTGTTTTTTTCTTTGGTATATTTTATACGATTTCTGAATTTTAGTGCAGTTGCCCTGCAAAATGGCGTATCGTTCATTACGACACACTTTCTTTTATTTTATGGATAATTTTTCTTCTTTTTGCCACCTAAAGGCCGTTTTTAACTCCATTTTCCCAGCCTTCTTCTCAAAATGGCAGTTTGTTACTGCAGTATTACTTGAGTAAAAGTTTATAAGTGATTATAAATAAGGATGATATGTCTGTTTGTGAAGAACAGTAAAAAAGCCCGTTTTCAAGGGGTGAAAGTTACTTGTTTTTACTTGTAACTTATTGGGAATAAAAAAGATAGTAGTCAGAAACAAAATGACTAAAAAAACGTTCGTTTTAATTCGTCATTTTTACTGCACAAAAATACAACTACTTTTTGAACCTGCAATCCTTTCCACAAATATTTTTTCTTTTTCTATATTCTTTCTTATCAATCAGATAGCTTAAGGAGTACGAAAAACCGCCTTTCCGATACAAACTCTTTCGAAGACCGCCCAAAATGACTAAAAAAAACGAACGTTTTCGCTATCAAAGTACAAAAGTTAACAGATAGTCTTGCGTACATTAAATATATAAAAGAAGAAATTATTCTTAATACATTATTTACTAACAAATTAATTTAAGTTATGAACAAAAAGTTTTCTACTCTTGTCGCCAGTATGTTACTGGCAACGACAGTCGGAACAGTTTCTGCACAGAACCTAGAGTTCACAAAGTCAGCTCTACCTACAAATGTTAGGGTAGAGAGTGTGGCCGACGGAAAATGCTATCAGTTGACAGACGGTTGGAATGTGTTGGTAATGCAGAAGGTTTCGACAGAAAAAGGTGATCGTTTCATCTTGAAGTATGTCCCTTATTACGCAGCCAATATAGGGGAATCCTTGTGGTATGTGACGGTTGATAAAGACAATAAGGAAAATGGTGTGGCCTTTAAATTTATGAACTTGGCTTATAATTATCCTATCTCTTTTGATCCGGCAAAGATTCAGGATTATAAACCGGGAAAGACTTATGAAGGTTCTTATTTGGCTGGTGAAGCAGTCGCTTGGGCTTGGATGAGAAGTGAAGCCAGTGAGGGCTTAAATGTAGGTAAAACTCCGGAAGCCTATTTCAAGACAGACTCTGTGATGACTTTGATTCCGAATGCAGATGGTACGGTTGCTGCTGTCAAGTATGATGTTCGTGAGACTGACAAGCTTGCACAGTTGAACATTCGTCCGGCTGTTGCTGGTCCTGTTTGGTTAGGAAAGAACGATTTGAACAGCATGTTGCAGACACAAGATGCAACAAATGGTAAAACATCTTTCTCTTTTGAAAAAGATGTGACAGAAGGTTTGGCAAACTTGTGGTCTGCAGGTAAAGGCCATGCTTATGAGGCTGTTGATGCTGTAGGCGAAAGCACTTTGTCATATGGTGCTGTTGCTGATGCTGCTGCTGAAAAGGATGCGGCTATGCTTGCTGCCAATGAAGCTGAAAAAAAAGTAGAAGCAGCCGTGAAAGCTCTGGCTGATGCTGAATCAGAATATAATGTTTTGGCTCAGAAGATCCAGAATGTAGAGTCTGAAAAGGTTGAAAAAGGTAGAGAACTTGTGAATCAAAGTTGGATTTACAACTTTTTGAATGAAAGTGAAGATGCTACAAAACAAGCGATTTTACAGAAAAAACAATCTATCGCAACAAGTTCTGCTCTAAACGAAGAGGCCAAGAAACAACTTGCAGAATTGGCTGAAAAATTAGAGGCAGCTCAAAATGAATATAAAGATGCAGTTGCTGCCCAGACCGCTCTTCAAAATTCTATCAATAATGCCACGGATGCATGGAATGTTGCTCTGGATGTTAAAAATAAAGCATTCGATCAGAAAAGTAGATATGCAAAGTGGGGAACAGCGATGAGGAAGTATTTCAACGAAACAAATAATGTATATTATGTCTCAGATATGGGCTATGCCCCTAATGATAAACCACAAGCATGGAATTCTTATTTCGATGCAGCTAAGGTAACTGATGAAGCAGAGAAGGAAGCCTTTGTAGAATATGGACATCGTTTGTATGCTATCTTGAAAGAAGCAAATAATGGTGTAGATATATCAATGTCTGCTTCAGCTTATAAGAGCCAAAACAATAAGGCTTTTATAAATGGTGTCAATGCTCTTAATACTGAAGAAAATGAAACCTTTGAAAAAGCTGCAGAAGCTGTTATCGCTTCAGAAGGTGCAATAGCTTCAATCTCTAAAGATTTAGATGTTGCTATTGGTGTAGCAGAGGAGAAAAAGCAAGCTGAGAAGGCTGCCAGCACAGCTTATGACGAAATGTTTGAAGCTTATGGAGTTCACAGTCAAGCTCTTGAAGAAGCAAAGAAAGAGTTGAAAGAACTTGAAGAAGAATTGGCCTCTGTTCAAGCTGAACTGAAAGAAGTTAGTGCTAAGAAGGTCGAGCTAGAAACTGCTATTTTCAACTATACGCAACAAATTGCAAGTTTGAATGAACAGTTGATGGCTTTAGATGGTGAAAAGGGGGCAGCTTATTGGACATGGGTAGACGCTCGTTATGCGCATAAGGATGCTGAACGTGCTGCTATCAAGGCTTCAGAAGTGTTTGAAAACATTCGTCTTGAAAAGTCATTTAACTGGTTATCTCTGAAAGCCGGCAAGAATGCCAAGGGCCAGGATACTTATTTAATGGTCGACACAGCTTATCTGAACGGCTCAGCCGGTGAAGAAATTGCAGGTATCCAGCATTTAGGATTCGCTACTCGTGAACATGAAGCTGATTTCAAATCTGTCAACAACTTGGCAGCTCGCGATATCAACGGTCGCTTCAACTTCCGTTTCTTCTACTGGCCGACTCAGGACTCTTTGCGTATTGAAGCAGATGGTTACAACGTGAAGAACGTAACGACTAAATATTGGAAGGATCGTACAAATAGTGAAATCGATATTTTTGCTACTTCTGCAAAAGGCCAAGAAAACAATCTGGTTAAGATTGCTGTATTAGGTGGTGCCCGTCGTGAAGCCACTATCGGTTCTTCCGAAGAGCTGAAAGGCACAGGTATCTATACATACAACGACCGTATCGGTTTGAGCCTCTCTCCTGCTGCTCACAATGCCGTTTTGGAACCGGGCATCTATTTCATGGATGTAGTAAACGGTGCTGATGCACAGAAGAACGGTGCTCGCTTGATGGTTGATTTGAACGGTTGGAACTTGACAAAGGTTGCTCCGGCTGAATGGGATGTGATGAACTTCGAACACATGCCGGCCGCTAAGTGGGTTGTAAATCAGAATACGAATGAATTCGGTGGGTATCCTGAAATCTGGAACCAAGAAACAGGAGCTACTCTGAATAATGGTTCTTACAAAGTATTGGCTGATGGTAATATCGTAATTAACTATTATTATAACAACGAAGAAGCTTGGTTGACTAATGATACGCTGAAATTGACAAAGACCGTAAGTAACCGCTTGGGCTTCTTTAACGATGATGCCAAGAATGTAAACTATACTTTGAACTACTTGAATGTAGGCAATGACTTGGGTGTTACAATTGGCAACTCTACCGTAGGCAACGACACGATCTTACGTGTATCTGCCGATGAGGCTACTAAGTTCGAACTGGTAAAATGGGGCAATGGTTATAATACCCCTATCTTCGAAAAAGACACGATCTTCCAGACTTATTATCAGATCCGTGTAAACGATCCGTATAAGTTCGCTAACAACCAGAAATATGTTCAGGTATCTGAAGTTGGTGGTACTGAAATGATGGTAGTAACAGAAGGTGCAGAAAATGGTTCTGTATTCACTTTGAAAGAAGTGAACTGCGTAGACGGAACTCATTACTATGCATTGCTGACAGAAGGCAAGAAAGCCGGTGTGATTGATGCAACAGGCTTGATTAAGGCTGAAAACGTGGCTACTGAATCTACAACTTCTGCTTTCGCATTGGTTGCTGATACGACTGCTCTGTATCGTGAGTTTACAGCTGACGAATTGGGTGAAAACGGCGCAATGAAGTTCTACCGTGTGAACTCTACTGCTAAGGCTTACTTGTATGAAGGAGCTGACAACCTGCTTTGCGTAGAAGGTAAGGGTGACGATAAAGCTGAAGCATTCAATGTAATCCCGACAGGTGTCGAAAACACATTGATGCCACAGTACTTGATTGCCAAGGATGTGAACTTTGTAGTCGGTGATACAGTTCTGTGCGACGCTACTACTCACTCTCATGCAACAATAGAAGAAGCTTTGAAATGCCCGCATAGTAAAGTAACTGCTGACACGACATTTGGTCGTTTCTTGGTGAACATGATCGACTCAGTTCCCGCTGTTAAGAAATATACTTGGGAAGGTAAATACAAGAGACTTGCATTCTTGCCGGGTTATATGACAGCTGGTAACTTAGTTCTGGATGGCACAACTCATAAAGTCGCTCTGAAGCTGAATGCTCATGATCAGGCTAAGTTCTCTTTCCGTTTGGTTAACGAAGGATCTAACGACTTCTTGATCGAATCTGAATCTTATGGAAAGAAGACAGCGTTTGATGGCGGTATCGCTCCGTCTGCTAATCTGGGTGGTTGGGTGAAAGTACAGAACGGTGTTCCTGTCATCATCAATGACTTCGAAGCAGCTATGCAGTCTGACCTCTACAATGTCGACACTAACGCTGGTGGTGCAACAGCCAACGACGAAATCACGACTTCTGAAGTAACGATTATCGCAGGCGAAGGCAATGTTACAATCGCTAACGCTGCCGGCAAGAAGGTTGTTGTAAGCAACATCTTGGGTCAGGTAGTAGCCACTCAGGTTCTGACATCCGACAATGCTGTGATTGCTGCTCCTCAAGGCGTAGTCGTAGTAGCTGTTGAAGGTGAAGAAGCTGTAAAGGCAATCGTAAGATAAGAATAGAGGAATAGTTTGGAGTGGCAGCGGCCACTCCCTCTATATAGTAATTTATAATCAAATAATTCTAAAATGTTTGGCCGCGTGCCGTGCAAACGGTAATTACCCTGTGACAGGCGAACAAGCGGTTTAATATTAATAATATTAAAGTATTGAAATAAAGTTCATTCTGCTGTGAGCCTGTGAAGGTGTAAGGCAGATAAAAAAACAAGCCCCGGGGACGGTTTCGTCTTCGGGGCTTTGTTTTCAACTTTTTTACAAAGACTTTTCCGGATACATGGCATTCCACCATTCCGGTTGGTTCTTGAGCCATTTGGCGAACCAAGCGTAGATGGTTTTATTCCATTCAGCACGCTTCTTATAGTCCAGTATCTGGTGGTTTTGTCCTACTACTTGTACGAAGGCCGTAGGTTTGCCTAACAGTTTCAGGGCTGTAAACATCTGGATGCTTTCACCTACCGGGACGTTCGTGTCGACCGTGCCATGCAGGAAAAGGATCGGGGTGTTGATTTTGTCGGCATTGAACAGCGGGCTTTGCAACGTGTACATATCCCGTGCGTTCCAGGGATAGCTGTTTGCGCTTGCCAAAGCACTATAGGAGTATCCCCAGTAACCTTCGCCCCAATAGCTGGTGATGTCGCTGATTCCGGCATGAGAGATGGCGGCGGCAAAGATATCCGTTTTTGTTTGCAGGTATTGTGTCATGAAGCCACCGTAGGATGCCCCTATGCAACCGATCTTTTTAGCGTCGACAAAGTTGTGTTCGGCACAGAATTTCTTTGTTCCTTCGATGATCTCGTCTCCTGTACGCTGTCCCCATGCATTTACGTGGCGGGCGGAGAACTCCTGGCCGAAGCCGGTTGCTCCGCTGGGCTGGATGATATAAACGATGTAGCCCAATGCCGCATATACGTGCGACGGATACCGGTTTTCGAGTGAACGTTCCGTCGGACTGGTTCCCCCGTAGTAGTTCACGATCAGCGGATATTTCTTGTTAGGATCGAAATGGGGCGGCAGGTAATAACGACCGTAGATCGTGTCGCCGGCAGCTGCCCGGAAATTCCAATCGTGCACTTCGCCGAGGGTGATATCTTTCAAGATGCCGGCGGAAAGATCTTTCAGACAGACAGAACTTTTCTTTTTCAGGTTGACGGAATAGAGGCGTTGCGAGTTGGAGGCGCTTTCGCCGAAATAAACCAGTTCGGGAGTTGTTTCGGCAATCGTAAAATCCGAGAGGATATCCTCTTTTAACGGGATGGGGAGGATTTTCCCGGTTGACGGATTCAAGACGTACAAGCGTACGCAATCCTTATCTTCTCCCTGCAGGTAGATCTGTTTATCACCTTTGTTCCAAACGAAGTTTTGAACCGATGGATTAAAATCTTTGGTGACAGGATTTGCCTGTTTGCTTGCCGGATCGTAAAGGAAGAGCTGCCCGTCGGCCATATTGGAAGTCTGCCCCGGTGCTATCTTCAGCCCTATTTTATTGAAAGCCTCTCCAGATGCGGCAATTGCCAGCATCTTGCCGTCGGGCGAGAATTGGGCATAGCTGATGAACGGATCTTTCAAAAGGAGTTCCGTATCCAGTGTTTGCAGATCCATCCGATAGAGCAAAGTAGTCGAAAACGGACGTTTCGTCAGCTCCCGTTCGCTACAAGTGAAGAGCAGATAGCGGCCGTCGTCGGAAATATCGTTGATGGAAGTCGAAGTGTGCCCGTAGGTAAGGCGTTGGAACACTCCGGTTGCCAGGTCGTACTTATGGATGAATGAACGGGTACGCCATCCCGGCTGGCGGTCGTCAGGCACAAGGATTTCCTGAAGGTCTTCCCCTTTCTTCGGTCCTTCCTCGATGATGTTGAACAGCAGGAAATCCTCTGTCGGGGCAAAGCTGAACCAACCGTCGGGAAGGTTGTGGGCAAGGACTTCCTCTGCTTGGGTTGCAGGGTCGATCGTGACAAGTTCCTTTCCCTGCATGCCTTTGCGGGTATAGTAAAGACGGTTGCTGCGGGGCATCCAGCTATAATGATGGTTGTTGCTTTCCATTAAAACCTGCCCTGTGGCCCGGTCGGTCACTTGCTGGAAGGATTCGGTATCGCCACCGGGATAAGTCGTCTGGTAGGCGGTCAACAGGTATTTGCCGTTGGGGGAGAGGCTGACGGAACGAATGCGTGTGCCATCGAAGACATCGCTCAAAGTGTAACGCTTCTCTGGATCGGTTGTCGCCGTGACAACGGCTTTGCTGTCCGTCTTGAAGGTGACTTTCGGAATGTGGTTCGTTTCGTCCGGGGCTGTAAGATATTTGATTACGACTTCGTAGCGGCGGGGTTCGAGTGTGAGCTTGAGCTCGCCGTTGGCGGGTGTCTGTTTCTCGTTGTCGATATATACTTCGTAATGCTCTGGTCCGCTGATCTGAAGAGTCCCGTCCGTATAGCGGTCGCTGTTCAGATAGAAGGAGGCGAGGCTGACGGAGCTGTTTTTGCTTTGTCCGGCTGTAGTGGCGGCATCCAGTGTCCGGTTGCTTTTCCGGACATTGTTGAAGGGGATGGCGGTTTTTAATAACTCGGCATCTGTAAATTTCTTACTGTTCACGTCAAGGCTGTCGACGATGAACGGGCCTTTTATTTCATAAGGACCTGCATACCTGAGATACTTGACTGTGATCTCTTCGGCAAAAAGGTTGCAACAGGTACAAAGGGCAGAAAGGATAAGTATGTCTCTTTTCATGGGGGAATATGTTAGAATAGCAAAACTTCTTTATATTTTTTAGGCACGGATTTCACGAATTACACGGAGATGAGAAAGAGAATCCGTGAAATCCGTGTAATCTGTGCCTAAATATTTACTTATTGCAGATTGATTTCGTCCACAAACAAGAACGCCGGATTACCTGCACCTCCGTGCCATGTCGGGAGTTTGTCACTCTTGATGATGACTTCGACATAGCGGGCTTTTACCGGGTCGAAGGAGATTTCCTGCGGGTAAAGGCCGTCTTTGTCGTCTTTGCCTAAAGACGGGATAACCTTGGAAGCTACCTCCTTGAAGTTCTGTCCGTCGTCCGATACCTTTACGGTAACGCCTGCCGCTCCCATGATCCAGTCCCCTTTCACAACATTCGTGTTGAAGGACACTTTGCTGAACTCGGTCGGTTCTTTCAGGTCGATAACGGCATCCAAGTCCTTGCCCTGGAATCCTAACCAGCGTCCGGTCTTGTAGTTGTCGTTGCCGCTCAGGCCGTCGGTCAGTTCAGGGCCTCCGTTGAAGTCATAGCCTCTGCTGGGAGCCACCTTCAATGTGACCGGCTTGGCTGTCGCCTTGTTGAAGTCGATCTTCTCGGAGAAGATGCGGCTGTTTCCGGTCGGGCGGACAGCTACGGCTTTCACTTCTGCATTTTGCTTGATGCGGAGAGGGGCTTCGTATTTCGGGCTGGTTGCCGTCGGTTCGCTGCCGTCGAGCGTATAATGGATATCGGCGGAACCTTCGGTTTCGAGTGTCACGACGATTTCACCTTTGTCACCATCGGTAGTAAAGGAGGCGCGAATGTCGAAGATATGTTTGGCGTAGTTGTAACCCAAGCGGTCGTAAAGTTCGGTCATGCGGACCAAGCGCGGCAGGAACGCCTTAAAATCTTTCGGGGCGTTTGTCCATTGCACTTCTGCCAATGCATCCATACGCGGCAATACCATATATTCGACCTGGCTGAATGTCGGGATATATTCTGTCCACAGATTTGCTTGTACTCCCGTTACATATTTCTTATACTCTTCCGGGATTCCGGCAGTCGGTTCGAACGAATAGACGCGTTCCAACGGCAGGTAACCACCGATGGCAAGCGGGTCGTGTTCCGTGTCGGTAGACTGGTAGTAGTCGAAATACAGGTAAGAGTTGGGTGTCATGATTACATTGTGTTTTTGTTTGGCTGCTTCAATACCTCCGTCTACGCCGCGCCAGCTCATCACCGTAGCGTTCGGGGCTAGTCCGCCTTCCAGGATTTCGTCCCAGCCGATAATATGGCGCCCTTTGCTTTCGACGAATTTCTCCATGCGTGAAATGACATAGCTTTGCAGGTATTCTTCGGCCGTATGCTTGCTGTCTCCTTTGATGCCTTCCGCCTTGATACGTGCCTGGCACTTCGGACAACTCTTCCAACGCACTTTCGGGCATTCGTCACCGCCTACATGGATATATTCGGACGGGAAAAGATCGATCACCTCGCCGAGCACGTCTTCGAGGAAGGTCATTGCCTTTTCATTGCCGGCACAGATCACATCGTCCGATACGCCCCACTGGGTCCATACTTCATACGGTCCGCCCGTACAACCCAGGTCCGGATAAGTCGTGATAGCTGCCAACTGGTGTCCCGGAAGGTCTATTTCGGGGATGATCGTGATGAAACGTTCTTGGGCGTAAGCGATCACGTCGCGGATTTCGTCTTGCGTATAGAACATGCCTTCGCCATACGGTTTGCCGTCATATTTGCCGGAGTTACGGCCGATGACGGTTTCCTTGCGTTGCGCCCCGATCTGGGTCAGTTCCGGATATTTCTTGATCTCGATGCGCCATCCCTGGTCGTCTGTCAGGTGCCAGTGGAAGCGGTTCATATTGTGCAAGGCAAGAATATCGATGAACTTCTTGACCGAATCTACCGGGAAGAAGTGCCGGGAAACATCGAGGTGCATACCGCGATACGGGAAACGCGGATAGTCGTTGATACTGGCGGCCGGAAGCTCGATGTCCATTCCTTCGGCCACGGCGGGGATAGACTTACGCAAGGTCTGCACGCCATAGAAAATACCGGCGTTGGATGCTCCGGCGATCTCGATGCCGTTCTCGCTGACCAGCAGGCGGTAGCCTTCCGGGTTCCGGATGTCGGAAGCAATTGACAGATGAATGCCTTTGTCCGCATTCCCGGTAATCACTTTCGGTTCATATCCCGTAGCCTCTTTGACATAGGAGGCAAGGAAACGGGCGGTCTGTTCCATTTCCGCATCACCTTCCTGATAAGAGATCGGGGTAGACGGTTTCAACAGGAACGGGGCGCTGCCTTGTGTCACCACTTCTTGAGGAAGCGGGATAATGGCATAGTCTCCTTGTGCTTTTTTACCTCCCGAACAAGCCACGGCTCCGGCCAGGGTTGTCAGGATACATGCATACTTTGTTAGTTTGTTCATGCGTTTAAAATGTTATAAGTGAGAAAAATAATAATTCTTATTTGGTCCAGTAGTCCACGACGGTGACGGCAGAAGCCTTGTCTCCTAATACTTTCCCGAAAGCCTTATGCGCCGGATGGATCAGGTAGGCGTCTCGGTCGGCATCCGAATGGAAAGTCAGGAAGAAACAGTGCGTCAATCCCTGTTGCAATCCTTCGGGACTGCAATCCGTTCCCCATTCGTACCCTTTGATCAGGTCTATCTGGGAGGGAAGTGCACAGAAAGCTTCTTCGACTTCCTTGATCTGTTGGGCGGAAACTTCCGGTTTGAAACCGAACATGACAACGTGGCGAAGCACTTTCTCCTGCTTGGGAGCATTGCTGCAACAGAACATCAGGGCCGAGAATGTCAGGATTGTCAGTGAAGCGAAGATTGTCTTTTTCATGATGATCAGGATTAATTTATGATTATAATCAGACAAAGATAAAGATAAATAGCAGACTGCCCTACAATACAACCGGCTTTTTCTTTAGTCCGGTAGTAATCTTGTTGTAGTTTCATGTAAGGGTAACTTTAGTTTCCTGTCGATGAAACTTTATTTTTACCTGCGGGAGACTTTATTTTCACCCTATGGAAAAAAGTGAAACTTTTTGATCTGCCTTGAAAAAGTCGTTCACCTTTTTCACGGTAGTACACTGAGTATAGGCGTCGTGACAGTAGATGACTGCCTGTTTCTCTGAGGCGGCTTCTTCCAGCATCCGCATTTTTTCGTTGTAGGAAACGACAGGATAGGTGTCGTATGCCGAGATCCAGAGGGGCGAGACGCTTGCCGCTAACGGGATGACATCGCCGGCGAAGACATAAGTGCGCTCAGGTGTCGTGATATAAGGTGCGATTTGCCCCGGCGTATGTCCGTCGAACAGCCGCAGGTCGATGCCGGGGCAGAGATTCGTGTCATTTTCGATGAGGCGAAGTTTGCCGCTGTCGTAGACGGCCTGCATGTTTTCGATGAAATAGGAGTCGGCTTCGAGTGCGTTCGGGTGAAGGAAGTTCTCCCACTGTGCACGGCTTACCCAGTGGATGGCGTTTGGGAAGGCCATTTTGAAGAGAGGCTTTCCACCGGTCTGCTCTTCTTTTTGTGTCGTATATCCGCAATGGTCGAAGTGGAGATGTGTGAGTATGACATCTGTAACATCCTCACAGGCAACATCCCGCCTTTGAAGTTCATCCTTCAGATCGACCAGGTCGAAGAAGTTGTAATAGCTGAGTTGTTTCAGGTGTTTGTTACCCGCCCCGTTGTCGACGAGTACGATCTTCCCGTTCCCGTCGCGGACTAACATGCTGCGCATAGCCAAGATGCATCCATTTTGTTTATCGCTTGGATAACGGCGGCTCCAAGCAGTTTTGGGAATCGCACCGAACATGGCACCTCCGTCTGCATGGAAAAAGCCTGTGTCTATAAGTTGAATATCCATAAATTATACTTTTTCCAACAAAGATAGGGAAGTTTTTTCTTTCAAACCCATGCGAAGCGTGAATGAAATTGTGTACATTTGCAGGCAAAATCTGAGTGATGCGAAAAGTTCATTTAATCTCCGTAACCGAGCCTCTGTTGTTTGACTTAGCCCTGGCTATCCACCAAAAAGGATATGAAGTAAGTGTATCCGGTGTTGGACTGACTGATACGACCCTTGCCAGACTGGAAAAAGAGGGGTGTACTTGTCATGGAGACGGGTGGTTCCCGGAGAGATTAACTAAAGATATACATTTTGTGGTATTAGGGGCCACAGTCCGGCAGGATAACCCCGAATTGATACGTGCAAAGGAACTGGGATTATTAGTGCTTTCGATACCTGAATTCATCTTTCAGCGGACGAAAGAGAAGACGCGGGTTGTTGTTGCCGGTAGCCGGGGAAAGAAGACGATCATCTCGATGATTGTGTGCGCCCTGAAACGGCAGAAACTGGCGTTCGACTATGCGTTGACCAGCGAAGTCCCCTTGTTGCCCGACCGTGTGCATCTGAGTTATGAAGCTCGGATCGCGATTATCGAAGGTGATGAGCATGTAACGTCTGCTTTGGAGAAACGGTTCCAGCTTGAGTTCTATCGTCCGCATATCGCTATTCTGACCAATCTGATGTGGACTTCCGCTACCGATCACGCCACACCGGAAGCCTATCACACGACTTTCCGTACGTTCGCCTCTTCTATCGAACGCGGGGGAAAGCTGATCTATTTCGACGGCGATCCGGTTGTCAAACAGCTTGCGCAAGAGGTTCGCGAAGACATTACAGCCATGCCTTACGACCAGCATGTCGTGGTCGAGAAAGAGGGAAAGACCTATTTGCAGACTCGCTACGGGGACTTTCCCGTCTATATTCCGGATCGCTTTTTCCTGATCAACCTGAATGCTGCCCGCCTGGCCTGCCGCCAGTTAGGTGTAAAAGATGCGGATTTTTATCAGGCATTATCCGAATATAGTGTATCTTTGCAACCATGATTATTGCAAGACGAAAAAGAAAAGAAAATATAGCCGAATATCTGTTGTACATGTGGCAGGTGGAAGACCTGATACGTGCCAATAACTTCGATATGGATTCGATCCGCCGCACGGTTGTAGATCGTTACGACCAACCGGACGATATAAAGGAAGAAATCGCCAAATGGTATGAGGAACTAATCGAGATGATGCGTTCCGAAGGGGTGATGGAAAAGGGACATATCCAGCTGAACAAGAATGTGATCATTGCCCTGACCGATCTGCACCTCCGTCTTTTGAAATCGCCGAAGGAAATGGTGTATGGGGCGGCCTATTATAAAACACTCCCCTTTATCGTTCAGCTCCGTGCCAAATCGGGCGGCGAGGACTTGCCTGAGTTGGAGACTTGCTTCAATGCTATTTACGGTTTCCTGATGCTGAAGATGCAAGGGAAGGAAATCAGCCCTGAAACGATGGAGGGGATCAAACAGATCAGTTCGTTCCTGGCACTTCTGGCCGAGAAGTATCGTGAAGATATGAATGGGGAACTGAAATTAGAAGAATAAGACAAGATGAAAACGATTTTAGTAACAGGGGCTAACGGGCAACTGGGCAATTCGATCCGTCGGTTAGCTGCCGGATATCCGCAATATGCGTTTGTGTTTACGGATGTGGATACGCTTGACATCTGCGATGCTCAAGCCGTGAATGCTTTTGTTAAGGAGAAGCAAGTCGATTATATCATCAATTGTGCCGCCTATACGGCTGTGGATAAGGCGGAGGATGACGAAGCTCTTTGCCTTCGTATCAACCGGGATGCCGTACGAAACTTGGGCGAGGCGGCACGTATGGCTGGGGCGAGGGTGATCCATGTTTCTACCGATTATGTGTTTGACGGCACAAATCATTTGCCTTATGTGGAAACGGACAATACTTGTCCGGCCTCTGTCTACGGGCGTACGAAACTTGCCGGTGAACAGGCTTTGCAGGAGGTGTGCCCGGATGCAGTAATCATCCGGACGGCATGGCTTTACTCTGAGTTCGGTAATAATTTTGTCAAGACGATGTTGCGTCTGGGAAATGAACGGGAACAGTTGTCTGTCGTGTTCGACCAGATTGGTTCGCCGACGTATGCCGGGGATCTGGCGGCTGCCATTTTTGCGGTGTTGGTGCAGGCGGAGGCGGATGCTTTCGTTCCCGGTATCTATCATTATTCTAACGAAGGGGTTTGCAGTTGGTATGATTTTGCCGTGAAGATTATGGAGTTAGGGAATGCCCCCTGCCGTGTTCTCCCGATCGAGTCCAAAGATTATCCGGCGAAGGCTGCCCGTCCGCATTTCAGTGTCCTGAACAAGGCTAAGATCAAAACGATCTATAAGATCAGTATATCCCATTGGGAAGCGAGTCTGCGTGAATGTATGAAAAGAATAACAAAATAAGATAAATAACAATGAGTCAGTATTCAGAAGAGATTGAGAGAAGAAGAACGTTTGCTATTATCAGCCACCCGGATGCCGGTAAGACGACTCTTACCGAAAAACTGTTGCTCTTTGGAGGTGCCATTCATGTGGCAGGAGCCGTAAAGTCTAACAAGATCAAGAAGACAGCTACCTCCGACTGGATGGAAATTGAAAAGCAGCGTGGAATCTCCGTCGCAACCTCCGTGATGGCTTTCGATTATTCCGGCCATAAAATCAATATCCTCGATACGCCCGGCCACCAGGATTTCGCTGAAGATACGTTTCGTACGCTGACGGCTGTGGATAGCGTTATTATCGTGATCGATACCGCAAAAGGTGTGGAAGCCCAGACCCGTAAGTTGATGGAAGTCTGCCGTATGCGTAAGACTCCCGTGATCGTGTTTGTCAATAAGATGGACCGCGACGGTAAGGACCCGTTCGACTTGCTGGACGAGATCGAAGAGGAGCTGCATATCAATGTGCGCCCGCTGAGCTGGCCGATCGACATGGGACAGCGGTTCCGTGGCGTCTATAATATATATGAACAGAAACTGAATCTCTATACTCCGAGTAAGCAATATGTGACGGAGAATGTGGAATTTAAGGATATCAACAGCCCGGAACTTGAAAACTATATCGATGCCGGACAGGCAGAAAAGCTCCGTTCCGATATCGAACTGATAGAAGGGGTTTATCCTGAATTCGATGTCGATACTTATCTGAAAGGAGATATTGCTCCCGTGTTTTTTGGTTCTGCCTTGAATAACTTCGGGGTAAAAGAGTTGCTGGATTGCTTTATCAATATCGCTCCTTCTCCCCGTCCTGTATCGGCTGTGGAACGGGTGGTCGATCCGGAAGAGGATGCTTTCTCCGGCTTCGTTTTCAAGATCCATGCCAATATGGACCCTAACCATCGCAGTTGTATTGCTTTCGTGAAGATTTGTTCCGGACGTTTCGAACGTAATGCCAACTACAAGCATGTCCGTTTCGGAAAGATGATGCGTTTCAGCAGTCCTACAGCTTTCATGGCGCAGAAGAAGGAAGTGGTGGACGAGGCTTTTGCCGGCGATATCATCGGTTTGCCTGATACCGGAAACTTCAAGATCGGTGATACGCTGACTTCCGGTGAAGAACTTCATTTCAAAGGATTGCCGAGTTTCTCTCCTGAAATGTTCAAATATATCGAGAATGCCGATCCTATGAAGGCCAAGCAGTTGAACAAGGGCATCGAGCAGTTGATGGATGAAGGCGTCGCCCAGCTTTTTACCAACCAGTTCAACGGACGTAAGATTATCGGTACGGTCGGACAATTGCAGTTCGAAGTGATCCAGTACCGCTTGCTCCACGAATACGGCGCACAGTGTAAGTGGGAACCGATCAGCCTCTATAAGGCTTGCTGGATAGAAAGCGACAATGCTGCCGCTCTTGAAAACTTCAAACGCCGTAAAGCTCAATATATGGCGCTCGACAAAGAGGGCCGCGATGTCTATCTGGCCGATTCCAGCTATGTGTTGATGATGGCACAGCAGGATTTCCCCGATATCAAATTCCATTTTACCTCAGAGTTCTAATAATATTTATATATAATAAAGTAAAATGAAGAAGTTATTTGTTTCATGCATGATTGCCTTTATGGCGATTTGCTCGGTCGGTGCACAGGAGGTGTATATTGGCGGTGGTTTTACAGTCGGTAGTGAAGATAGTGAGTTTGTTTTCCAGATCTCACCGGAAGTGGGATGTCATTTGACTGACCAATGGGCCGTGGGGGTGAAATCGGTTATACGCATTACGATGATTATAACCGTTTCCAGTTTGCTCCGTATGCTCGCTATACGTTTTATAAGACGGGTATTGTGGGATTGTTTGTCGATGGGACGATTGGGATTGCTGCCGGTGACGGTGATACCGGTTTCCGGTTGGGATTGCGTCCGGGACTTTCTTTGAAAGCGACGGAACATATATCTTTTGTCACTAAAGTCGGATTTCTTGGTTATAGCGATTCGTACAACGGAACTTCTGATTTTGGAGGTGTGAACTTCGACACGGAAAATATCAGCATCGGTTTCCATTATAATTTTTGACAGGAGGCATCCTGAAGAGAGGGAAGGAATCGGAAAGGGCAGGAAGACGGCTTTTCCGGTTCCTTTTCTTTTAGGTGTAAGTCATAAGATCCGTTTGATCTCCTCCAAGCTTCCAACCGTGTAAGTCGGTATGAATTCTTTTGCCGGCAGCCCTTTCGGATTCAGCCATAGCTGGTCGATTTTGGAATTGTGGGCACCGATAATGTCGGCTTCCCAACTGTCGCCGATCATCAGGCTTTCGCTTCGGCGGGAGTTGGTATTTTTAAGGGCGAAATCGAAAATCTCCTTATGAGGTTTCTGGATGCAGGCATCTTCAGATAGGATCATCCTTTTGAAATAGGGGGCCAGACCGGAATTGCAGAGCTTTTTGAATTGGACTTCCCGGAAACCATTGGACAGGATATACATGCGATAGGAGGGACGCAGGTATTCCAATAGCTCGATTGCTCCCGGTACTAGGCGTGTTTTACGGGTTGTTCGTTGCAGGAAATCGTTGTTGATCGCCAGTACCGATTTTGTGTCTTCTATCCCTAACGGGCGGAGCATATAGCGAAAACGTTCGATGATCAATGTCTGGCGGTCTATTTCATTGTTGCGGTACTGTTCCCATAGCAGGTTGTTGTGTGGCCAGTAGATCTCGAAAAAAGCCTCGAAGGAGGCATAATACCGGTCAAAGTGGTGAGCGGTATATACTTCTTCGAGGCATTCCTTATTATTATGGTACGTGTCCCAAAGGGTATCGTCCAAATCAATAAAAAGACTTTTGTATTTCATCATCCTACTTCAATCACCAAATACTTGCCAAGGCTCCAGAACGCTTTTTCGTCCGTGATCTTCAATGTCATATTGCCGTCCTCGTCCTTCACAAATTCGTAAGAACCTTCCGGGTGATTGGATTTCAGCTTTGCCTTGCCTGCGAACAGCGGGATTTCCTTCACTTCGCGGATATCGATAGAAATGAAATAATCTTTATTGAAGCCGCTCTGCAATACTTTGGATTTGGCAAACAAGCCGCCACCGGAAAGGATTTTTTGGTCTTTCAGTTCTTTCGCCGTGCCGAAGCAATAATAAGCAGTATGAAGTTGTTTGTCCTGTTCTTGCAACTTCTCGGACTGGGCCGCAGTTGTAGTGGACAAGTCTTCCACGTCTTCGTTCAAAGAAGCAACCATTTCGTCTAATTCCTGGATACGAACATTCTTCTTTGCCAGATCTTCCTGTAGCGTGACAATCATATTGGCTTTCTGGTCAAGTTCGGAAGAAAGGCGGCTGATTGTTTTCCTCAAAGCCGAGGATTGGATTCCGCTCTTTTTCAGTTTCTCTTCCAGTTCGCTGATCTGCTGTTTGTTCTTTTTCAGTGTTTCGCTGATCAACTGCATGTTTTCTTTGATCTGTTCGCGATTACTCTTATTCAGATCTCCCTTTTGTTGCTGTATGTTGAGATAATTTTCTGCATCACGAATAGACTGGATGTCAGCCTCTACGTCATTGAGGGTTCCGAGGATTTCATCCATCTCGGCATTGCTTTTGGTGTTTTCGATTCTCAGAGAGTCGTTTTCTGCTTTCAGCTTCTTATATTCTGCTGAATTCTGTCCGCAGGAGGCCAGCATGGCTGTGCAAATCGTTGTTGCAATTAATACTTTCTTCATGTTCTTTCTGTTGTTACGTTAAACTTCTGTTCCTGTCTCTTTGTCCTTTTTATCTTTTAAGCCTGCTAATACTATAACAATTTCACCTTTCGGTTCGTTCACGGTGAAGTGAGCGATAACTTCTTCGAGCGTGCCGCGTACGGTTTCTTCGTGTATCTTCGATATTTCACGTGATACGGAAACAGGGCGGTCATTCCCGAAAAACTCGGCTAGTTGTGTCAATGTCTTGACCAGCCGGAAAGGTGACTCATAGAAGATGATGGTGCGATATTCCGTCGAGAGCTCTTTCAAGCGCGTCTGTCTTCCCTTCTTCTGGGGAAGAAAGCCTTCGAAGCAAAATTTCTCGTTGGGCAGCCCCGAAGCAACTAATGCCGGGACGAAAGCCGTGGCTCCCGGCAGGCATTCCACTTCTACACCCTGACGTACACATTCACGCACTAACATGAATCCCGGATCGGATATCGCGGGAGTACCGGCATCCGATACCAATGCTATATTCTCGCCCGCCTTGATACGGGCTGCCACTTGTTCGACCGTTTTATGCTCGTTGAACTTATGGTGCGACTGCATCCTGTTTTGTATTTCGAAATGTTTGAGCAGGATACCTGTAGTACGCGTGTCTTCCGCCAGAATGAGATCGGCCTCTTTCAGCACGCGGATTGCCCGGAACGTCATATCTTCCAGATTTCCGACGGGAGTGGGTACTACTGTTAATTTTGCCATAGCACTTTTTAATTGATAATTGACGATTGACAATTAAAAAGACAAAGACAAATACATTGTCAATTGTCCATTGTCACATTGCTTAGAGGAAGCGTTTTTCAAGCAGCTTGATAAAGTCTGCTACCGCTTCATCCTCTATATTCCACTTTAATTCGTTATTCAAATATGTGACCGAGTCTTCATACGAATGAAGATCGTTCAGGTCATTGATTACTTTGTTCATCCGTGCCTCATCACCTCCGAACAGCTCGCGGCGGAAACGGAAACGATCGTTCAGGCTGAATGCCTTTCGGAAATCCGAAAAATTTTTCTTTTCCAACAGGTCGTTGAGGAATAATCCGGGACGCTCTGCGGGGATCACTTTGCCGGATGTTTCCACTGCCGGAGTCTCCGGCTCTTCAACGGGGATTGGCTCCGGTCCGGCCGATAATCCTTGTTCTGCAGGAAGCTCCTGTCTGATTTCCTGCTCTTGGATGACTGGCTCCGGTTCGGCCGGAATCGGAGCCGGGGCTGTAATCGAAGCTTCCTGTACTGTTTGTACCGGAGTGGCAACCGATGGGGGAATAGACTGGATCAGAGCCTGATGCTCTTCCATCTGTTTACGCAGCATTTCGATCTGGGCCGTTTCCAAAGCATGTAGGTCCTTCAGAATCTTATGGGTGAGGTCGAAAGTCTGGCCGAAAAAAGACACCGGATACACTTCTGCATCCCGCATGCCGGCAACCAATGTTTCAAGCTCCCGGATATCCAGAAGCAGGTAATCTATTTTTTCTTTATTCGCCATTCCTTTTTCCATTCATGAAAACTTACAAGCAAGTTTTCGTTTATATTGCAACAAAAATAGGTATTTCTTATATATGTAACGTATTTATTGTATGAAATATTGTTATTCCTTTTATTGTGAAGTTAGGACAACCGCTCCGAAATGCTCCATTATCAGAGATCAAGTCGTCCCCGAAAGGCTCTATTTAAGTGACAATCGCCATGCTACTGTTGTCATACCGCCTGCTCATAGACCTTTTGCCCTTAGTCGAAAACCTTTTCGCCCTTGGTCAAAAGCCCTTTCGACACTGGTCAAAAACCTTTTCGACTAAGGGCGAAAAGCAAAGGAGTGGTAGTAATTGCTGTTAATAGCTGTGTATTTGTTTATTAATTGATATTGTTGCTTCTTTGTCTTTTACTTAAATATATGGATGCGAAACCGGAGAGGCATGGCCAACCTAAATCAGGACGAGGCATATTCTTCGAATTCCTCCGGCAGATTCACCAGATAGAGCCGGTGGGTCGCACGTGTAAAGGCGGTGTAAAGCCAACGGTAGAAGTCTTCTCCAAGCATTTCTTCCGTGATATAGCCGATATCCAGAAAGACGTTCATCCATTGGCCGCCCTGTGCCTTGTGGCAGGTGACGGCATAGGCATATTTGACTTGCAAGACGTTGTAATGAGGATCTGCTTTCATTTTTTTCATCTTTCCTGCCTTTGTCGGGACATCGTCGTAATCTTCGAGAATGGTATAGAAAAGCTTGTCATTAAGATCTTTCGGCAGTGCGGGAGCTGCTGTCTGTAAGGTGTCGAGGAGAATTTTGACATCCGTTTCGAGATCGTAGTCCTGGAAACGGACCGATACGTCGGCAAAACGGAAACCGTAGAGCTCGTAAGTCCTTCGTACACGTAACACCTGTATGATTTCGCCATTAGCTATGAAGTCCATCTCCTTATTGCCGGCAGTCCAGAAGTAGTTATTCTTGGCAATCATCAGCCGGTCGCCGGACGAAAGTTCTTCTTCACGGTATAGGATGCGGTTGCGGATACCATTATTATATAGGGTAGCCCGCTTGTTGGAGCGTGAAATAATCATGGTCTCTTCGATCCCGTCCCGACTGTAGGCCGAGGAGATTTCTTCGATGAGTTCGTCTCCGTTTACCTTTCTGAAATCGGTGAAGCCTTTCAGCCTTAGTTTGGGGAAAATCTCGACCGTCCCGTTTCGTAAGGCGTCCCGAAGGCGGGTCGCATTGAACAAGATCCCGGAGTTTTCGCTTTGGCGGACAACCTGGGTGAGGGTGATTTCCTGCACCTTTAAATTATATCCCCGCAATGTTTCCGGATTGAGAGCCGGGCTTTCGGTTTGCATGACGGGGGGTAACTGTGCCACATCGCCCATCAGGATCAGGCGGCAGTTTTCTCCGGAATAGACATATTGGACCAGGTCGTCCAGCAGGCGTCCGGTTCCGAAAACAAACGAGTCTAGTCCTTCATTGGCTATCATGGACGCTTCGTCTACGATAAATAGCGTGTCTTTATGCAAGTTATCAGCCGGATGAAAACCTGTCGGTTCGTTGGAAAAGGCTTTCTGGCGATATATCTTCTTGTGTATCGTAAATGCTTTCTGTCCGGCATAGCCGGAAAATACCTTTGCCGCCCGTCCGGTAGGGGCGAGCAAGATGCTTTTTTGTTTTAGCTCTGCCATCGTCTTGACCAAGGCTCCGACCAAAGATGTTTTACCGGTTCCTGCATATCCCTTCAGCAGTAAAAGCGAATCCGATTCTTCCGAAAGCAGGAAATTGGATAGGAGATTTAATGCCAAAACCTGGTCTTCGGTCGGATCATATGGAAAATTTTGTGTAATTTGGCGGCTTAAATAACTATTTATCATTTTGATTGTAATAATTTTCGCGATAAAGGTAGTGTATTAAATATTCTTTTTTAAATTTGCCGAACGAAATAAATTCAAAAAACAATATAAACCATGAAAGTTACATTAAAGATTTTATTGGCTGTGGCAGTAGTACTGCTTGCGTACATGTGTTACAGAAGTATTATGGGTCCGATCGAATTTAAGGATGAGAGGGATCGTCGTGAAAATTTGATCAAAGCTCGTTTGATCGATATCCGTAAAGCACAGATTGAGTACAAGAACATCCACAAGGTGCATGCAGCCAATTTTGATGAACTGAGTAAGTTTTTAAAAGATGAAAAATTGCCGTTCCTTATCAAGGAAGGTGTATTGACTGACGAACAGCTCGAAAAGGGTATGACTGAGAAAGAAGCCGTTAAGAAAGGCTTGATCAGACGTGATACTGTTTGGGTGACAGCTGTTGATACATTGTTCGGCAAAGGTTATAATGTAGACGATTTGCGTAACGTGCCGGGTGCGAACGTACAGTTTACGATGGATACGGCTACTTTGACTTCAGGTTCGGGTTATACGGTAAAAGTATTCCAGTGCGGTGTTCTGTATGATGACTATCTGGGTGACTTGAACAAGCAAGAAGTGTATAACCTGAAAGATAAAGCCAGCAAGATGGGTAAATATGCCGGTCTGCGTGTAGGTTCTGTCGAAGAAATCAATAACAACGCAGGTAACTGGGAAGATTAATACAGCCTATGGCTATAAACTTGTCTGATAAGTTAACAGCTGATCATTCGGAAAATTACATAATGTCCATCCGGCTTCGGTCGGGTGGACTTTCTTTTTCCGCATACAGTCCTTCGGTGAACGAGAGTTTCTTTTATAGAGACGTCGAATTCGACCGGACAAGGCCTTATGTCTCTTCTCTGAAAGAATGTTTCTTCGAAAATGATTTCCTGACCTGGTTCTACAAGCAGGTCAATGTGGTGTGTGTCACTTCCCAGTATACGCTTGTGCCGGCTGCTGTTTTTCAGGAAAAGCAGAAGGCGGGACTGCTGGCGTTCACATTTTCATCTCCCGAAGGGCGTTGCCTGAGCAATGAACTGAAAGACGAACAGGCGGAACTGGTATTCGGAGTGGATGAGGATGTGTATGAGTTCTGTTCCCGTTCGCTTGTCAATCCTCGTTTTGTCCATCATGTCGGTCCGTTGCTTTCGCTGTGGAAGAAGCAGAGCCGTGCGCGCTTGCCCCGCCAGCTATATGTCGTGTTGCATCGGCGGAGGATGGATGTGGCGTGCTATGCGCAGGGAAATCTGCTTTTCGTGAACTCGTTCGAGTATGAACATACGGATGATATTTTGTATTATATATTATATGTATGGAAACAGGTCGGAATGGATCAACAGAAAGACCAGTTGCGTCTTTTCGGCGATGTGCCCTTGCGAAATGATATAACGAATACGTTGCGGAATTATTTACAATATATCGATCCGCTGGAGATCCCTTCCGAAGCCTATTTGATGGGGCCGGAGGTGTTGCAGGCTCCGTTGGATCTTATAGCTCTATCATTATGCGAATTATAAGTGGAATATACGGACGGCGACGTTTTGATGTCCCGTCTACCTTCAGCGCCCGTCCGACGACGGACTTTGCGAAGGAAAATATCTTCAATGTGATCTCCAACCATATCGATTTTGAGGGGGTGGATGCGCTCGACCTGTTTGCGGGCACGGGAAGCATTTCTTTCGAACTGCTTTCGCGCGAATGCCGGAGCGTGACGGCTGTCGAAAAGAATAATGCACATGCCTCCTTTATCGCCAAAGTCGCCAAAGAGCTGAAAACGGATTCGCTGACACTGATTCGCGGCGATGTCTTCCGTTATCTCCATTCGGCTCCGACCCAAGGTTTTGATTTCATCTTTGCAGATCCCCCTTATGCCTTGAAAGAATTGCCCGAAGTGCCGGAACTTGTCTTCAAACGCGATCTGCTGCGGGACGGAGGCATCTTCGTGATGGAACATCCGAAGACAAATGATTTCTCCGGGTTGCCCTATTTCTACCAGCACCGCGTCTACGGTTCGGTGAACTTTTCCATCTTTATTAAAGAAGAGGAGAAAACAGACGCATAAACGATTCGGCTATACGTTGTTTGAGCGGGCGTTTCAACCAGCGTGACGGCACCAGTCTTTCGCAACTATGCATGTCGTGCAGGAATACTTTTCTCATCTGTTGGGCAAACGAGGGCTGGTAGACAAATGCGTTGATCTCGAAATTATGCTCGAAGCTGCGGAAGTCCATATTGGCGGAACCGATGCAGGTCAGTTCGTCGTCTGCCACCATCAGTTTCGAGTGAAGGAATCCCGGTTTATAGAAATAGACCTTGACGCCCGCCTTTACCATTTCATCAATGAAAGAGTGAGTCGCCATGTTCGCCGTACGTGTGTCCGAACGCTTGGGAAGCATCAACCGCACGTCGACGCCTCCTAAAGCCGCTATCTGCAAAGCTTGGTTCAATCCTTCGGTCGGAAGGAAGTAAGGAGTCTGGATAAATACATATTTCTTGGCGTTGGCAACCGTGAAGATGGCTGCTTGCAAGAGTGTACGCCATTGTCCGACGGGGCCGCTGGTACAGATCTGCATGATGTTATCATCCGAATAGACCGGAAGCGGCGGATAATAGATCTTTTCGTTCAGGAGTTTCTTGCTGACCACATACCAATCGATAAGGAATGCGGCCTGTAAGCCGTGTACTCCCTTTCCGATGATCTTGAAGTGCGTGTCTCTCCATGTCCCCCAGCTGGTCCCTTTCGTGTAGCGGTCTGCAATGTTCATGCCACCCATAAAACCGACTTTGCCGTCTATGACCACGATCTTCCGGTGGTTCCGGTAGTTTACTTTGCTGGTGAAGACTGGAAATGCCACTTTCAGGAAAGCATGGACTTCGATGCCGGCATCCGACATTTCCTTGAAGAACTTGTCTTTCACGTTCCAGCAGCCCACATCGTCGTAAAGAACGCGGACTTCTACTCCTTCTTTGGCTTTCTCGATCAGCAGTTTTTTGACCTTGTTTCCGACCTCGTCGTCGCAGAAGATGTAATATTGGATGTGAATATGATGGGTTGCTTTGGCAATCTCTTGCAAAAGGTCGTGGAACTTGTCTGCCCCGTTCGTATAGATCGTGATGTTGCTTCCGTAGAGCAGGGACGATTGGTTGCTGTTTGTCAACAGTGTGACCAATGGCTGGTAGGGGGCCGGAACGGAACAGGCATCTTGTGGGAGTTTCCCTTCCTGCGGCCGTTTCATGATACGCTTATAGGTGCGTCGGGAGATAATCCGTTGCTTCCGGTTATCCTGCCCGAAGAAGAAATAGAACAGGAGCCCGATACCGGGGGCGAGCAGTAACACGATCACCCAGGGAATCGTTTTCAACGGATTCCGGTTCTCCGTGATGATAACCAACACTAGCCCAAGAATGGTGACGCAGTATAATATGATGAATATTATACCCACTATCCATTGTATGTGTATGAGTGCCAGCATTTCGGATGTTTTTTATATCTGTCAATATGTTGTAATTTGTAAAGATAGGAAGCTAAAACGGAAATAGCAAATGCGGAAGCTTTGTTTTTGTAAACCATATAGGGGAAACATTGTTCAATCTTTACTACATTTGACGTCATTAATATAGAATAGATTATGATTACTTATGTTATTATCGGGGTCACGGTTGTCGTGTCCTATATTTGTTTCGGCAACCATGAGTTGTTTCGGAAGTTGGCCTTCATACCGTATTGTACCGTTCATAACCGGGAATGGTATCGATTGATTACGCATGGTTTCGTGCATGCCGACATGACACACTTACTTGTGAATATGTTTACTTTCTGGTCATTCGGGACATATATGGAAAGTGCTTTCGGTTATTTGGGACTCGGTACGGGTGGCTATCTGGGATTATATTTTGGCGGGATGGTTGCTGCTTCACTGTATGATCTGATTCGCCGGCGTAATGATCCTTACTATGTTTCGATAGGCGCTTCGGGAGCTGTATCGGCTGTCTTGTTCACTTCCATCTTCCTGGACCCGTGGGGCAAGATTTTGTTTTTTGCCGTACTGCCGATTCCTGGGATTGTCTTTGGTGTGATCTACCTGGCCTATTGCCAGTATATGGCAAGAAAGGCGGGGGATAATGTCAATCATAACGCCCACTTCTACGGAGCGCTTTACGGTTTGATTTACCCGGCTATATTGGAGCCTTCGTTGGTCAAGGGGTTCTATCTGTCACTTTTGGCTTGATCCAAAAGTGACAGATAAATCATCAGAACCTTCCACCCGGAGGCGGGCCCATCGGACCGCCATGTCTCGGCCCTCTTCCGCCAGGTCCGGACACATCGTTCATGCTGGCTCCCCCTTTGAAGATACTAAAGCGGTAGATGAAGTGCACCATGAAGTAACTACCCAGTGTGTTGTATTCGGAGTCCTGTGTATAGCTGGCGGTTACGCTGCGGGATATGTTGCTGCGTTGTTTCAGTATATCGTATATTTTGAAACGGAGCGTCGCTTGGTTCCCTTTCAAGAATGATTTGGAAGCAGAGGCGTTCCATAACACTTCGTTCTGTTTGAAACCGTCTGAATAGCCGGAGTTTGTCGACCAGTTGATATCACTTTCCACTTTGAAATCGAGTGGAAGATAGATCGTTGTCGTTCCACCCACACCGTAGTTGAAGGCGTTCAGTTCGCTCTGTCCTTGGAGGGTGTTTTGTGTTCCGTTGTAACGGATATTACCGTTCAATCCGAGGTCCAGATAGTCGGAACGGAAATCGATGCCGGCGCGTTCCATCAGAATCAGGTTCTTGTTCGTATTCTTCTCCTCATTGATAAAGCCGTTGTTATTGGCATAAGAGGCCATTGTCATGGAGTTGATTGAGAATTTGCGGTTTTTGAGCGGTGTGTTGAATAGGACGCGAATGTTCCCGTTGTAGTTCCCGTTTACGTTGTCGTAGGTCGTCATCTTTTTACCGGTATTGCCGACATAGACGGACTTGTTGACGATATCGTTGATCACATAGTCGAAATTCAACATTACCATCAAGGCTGTTTGCTTGTCCGGCACAAATTTCTGGAAACGGATGAACAGGTCGTTTGTGTAAGTCGGTTTCAGGTCCGGGTTACCCATCGTCGTATTCAGCGGGTCGGAGATGTCTGCCACCGGCTGCAACTGTGTCATGCTGGGTTGGCTGGTACGTCCGCGATAGTTGATGCGGAGGTTCGTGCGTTTGTCGAATTTGTAGTTGAAGCGGACCATCGGTGAAAGGTTCACCACGTTGCGCGACAATTTGGAGAGAACCGTATCGCCCACGAAGTTCTCGCTCGTACTATGGGACGGGTCTACCGTTAAACCGACCGTATAATCATATTTTTCCTGGACAGCTTTGAAGGCGAGGCTGACCTGCTGGTTGATGAAGTTGTTGCGGTAGCTTTTGCTGTAAGCCGTGTCCAACACGTTGTAATCTTCGCTTCCTTTTTCACGGGTATAAGAGTTTTTCAGAGATTCCTGTTTGTTTTGCCGGATGCTGTAGGTTGCTTGAATGAAGTTGTTGTGGCCGATCGGTTCTACCCAGGACAGGTAAGCCCGGTAGTTGAACCCTTTGTTGTCGTAGCGGAAGCGTTGATCCACCAGTTCGTTGTCCATCCCGTCAGCCATCATTAGATATTCGGTGTTCGAATAGTTCAGTCCCTTATTATAGGAATCGCTGAGTCCTCCCGACAGAGATCCGCTGAAAACACGTCCTTCACTGTTTAGTTTGCGGCTGAATTCCAAGCGGGCGTTGAGGTTGTATCCGCTTCCGTCGGAGAGGTAATCGGATTCGCCGATGTTGACCGTGTCGCGGTTTCCGCTCAGCGTGTTGAAGGTGCTCCCTTCACGGCTATGGCTGTTACTGTAACTGAAGCTCGGACGGAATATGATCTGGGTGAGCGAGTCAGGTTTCCATTCCATACGGAGGTCGGCTGCTACATTGTCGCTGCGCGTGTTGCTGCTGTTGTTCTCGTTGTAGAAAGAGGTGCTGTCGCCCGGTAGGATATTCTGTCGGTTGCTCTTGCTGATCGCGTCGTTGTCGGAATGAGAATAACGGAGGTTGCCCCCGACCGTCAACTTCGGATTAAATTCTTTACTGAAGTTCAGGCCGATATTGCCGGATGTTGTGATCCCGTTGCCGGCTCCTCCGCCCCGACGTCCACGCGGTCCGCCCATCCCAGAGAACATACTGGAGGCAAGGTCTGAAAATCCCATATTATTCGTGTTGTTGATGCCTCCCATCAAGGTCAGTTGGTTGTTGTTGATGAAGCGGTTCACCATGAAGTTCCCTTCGTATCGGTCTTCGCTACCGTAACCGGCAAAAGCGTTTCCGAACCAGCCTTGCTTCATTCCGGGCTTGACGGTCAGGTTGATGACGGTCTCCTCTTCTCCGTCGTCGAATCCGGTCATCTTGGCCATATCGCTCAGTTTGTCCAAAACCTGTACTTTATCGATCATTTTAGATGGCAGGTTCTTGGAAGCTACTTTCGGGTCGTCGGAGAAGAATTCTTTTCCGTCGATCAGTACCTTTTTGATCTCTTTCCCGTTGACAGTGATCTTTCCTTCACTATCCACTTCCACACCGGGCATTTTTTTCAGCAGGTCTTCCAGCATGGAGCCTTCCGTGGTTTTATAGGAATCGGCATTGTACTCCATCGTATCGTTGCGTACAGTTACTTCCGGTGCTTTCCCGATCACGACAGCTTCGCCCAATTGAATTGCCCCGTCGGTAAGCGCGAGTTTGCCCAACTTGACCGGATTGGTTTTCCCCGTAACACGCAGGGGTTGATAGAGCGGATCGAATCCGACAAACGACACGTGCAGTAGATAACTGCCGTTCTTGATGTTCTTGAGCATGAAACTTCCGTTGCGCGATGTGGCGATACCTCCGATCATGGAGCTGTCTTTGACACTTAACAAACGAACTGTAGCCTGTTCGATCGGTTCATTGGTCCCTTCCTCAATCACCGTTCCGGTGATGTCTACACCTTTTTGCGCATATGCAGGCATAATCAATAGAATTAGAAACAGAATAAAAAAATACCTTCCCGATTTCATAACTTTTATTTTATCTTATCTGATATTAAGTACGAAAAGATAGACACGGAAGTTTTCCGTAAGTTTAATAAGCTTTGGTTTGATTTTGATTTATTAACGAATGCGTTGTGCCTTACAGATTAGTATTGTTTTCCTTCTCTTGCCATCCATATGAAGTGTTAAAAATATTATCCACTATAGTATTTCCATTTATTTATGGTTATTAGTCGTAACTAATGTTATGATGGTAACATTTTGTCAATATGCTTTTAGCCTAAGATATTTATCAGAAGCGGAAGATAATCTTTCAATTTGAAACGAAGTATCTTAAGTGCTTGCGATATTCTGTATTCGACGGTTTTTACCGATATTCCGAGTTTCTCGGCAATCTGAACATTCGTCTTTTCCCCGAATCGGCTCATGGCAAATGTTTCCCGATAGGTTTCGGGTAGGTTCTCGATCGCTTTCTGTATGTTTTCTGTCAGTTCATTCACGAAATAGTAGTCCGGGTCTTCAAACTGGTCTTTTATTTTCTCATATATCTGGTTATGGATACGTTCGTGGTACTGGTTTTTCCTGATCGCATTGAGGCAACGATGCTTGGTGGAGATAAACAGATAGGATTTCAAAGACGTCTCAATTACAAGATTTTCCCGTGTCTCCCAAAGAAAAAGCATTAACTCCTGCACAAGCTCTTCAGAATCATCATCAGAAATATATTGTGACGCATATTCGCAAAGGGGGGAGTAATACTTGATAAACAGCTGCTTGTAAGCATTCCGGTCTCCTTGTTGTAGTAAGGTTATTAAGTTATTATCGTCCATGCCCTTTACATTTAGATTTTTTATCTCTTTGCGCAAAGGTAAAAAATAATAAAACTATTTTGAATTTGTGAGTAGATTCTTTCCTGGAAACTTTAGTAAAAGTATCATTGAAATCAATTTTCTATATAAAAATGTATTTTTTGTTTAGGGTATAGTCTGTACGAGTTTGTCATATATAAAATGGGAATTGGAAAAGAACATATGGATGGAATAAGTCTTGATACTGCTTTGCTCTTCAAATACTTTAGAGGTTTGACGACTGGAGAGGAAAGAAAGCGTGTGGAGGATTGGATGCAGATTTCAGAAGAAAATGAGAAAACCGTATTACAGGCAGCCCGTATTTTTTATATTTCTCAAACAAGTGAACGGATTCTTTCCCGAAATTCTATTGAGGCTTACAAGAAGGTCCAAAAGCGTATAGATAAACGTAAGAAAAAGATAAGGTTGTACGAGATTTCTATTGTTGCAGCGTGTTTTGTTGGGCTATTGGTAATATCGACAGCTATTTCATTTTTGTTGCGGAAGTCTTCTGTATTGGCTCCGCAGCAAATAACGGTCTGTGCGAATAGAGGTGTGAGGACAAGTCTTGATTTGCCGGATGGTTCGATTGCCTATTTGAATTCGGGCAGTACGCTTTCTTATCCTTCTTCATATGATGCAGAGGAAAGGAAGGTGACACTTGTCGGTGAGGCTTATTTTTCAGTAAAACATGATCCGGCGCATCCGTTTATTGTGAGTGTATCTCATGATCGTTTGAGGGTGAAGGTGCTCGGAACAGAATTTAATGTTCGGGCTTATGAGAAAGAGAATGTTGTACAAACGACCTTGGTCTCCGGATCTGTAAATATAGTAATGAAAGAAGATAAGGGTAAAACAAATGAAAGAAATTTGTATCCGTCGGAAAAAGCTGTTTATGATTTAACCGATAAGACCTTGGAAGTTATAAATGTTGATGTTGAAAGTGAGATTGCTTGGAAGGAGGGACGTTTGGTATTTAAAGAAACACCTTTACCTGAAGTCTTGAGATGTTTGGCTAATTTTTATAATGTCGATTTTAAGGTGATGGATCCGGTTCTTGACTCGTACCGCTTAACTGGTACTTTTAATAATCGGCAATTATCGCAGATTTTAGATTATCTTAGGATTTCTTCTCGGATTGATTATTCGATAAAACGGATGGAAATGGATGACAGTTTGTCCGCACAGCGTGAACAGGTTGTGCTTCGCAGGATAAAATAAGAATATGATGTTTAACTTAAATTTAATGCTTATGGAATAAATGAACTAATAATGAATGAGAGAACGGCAGAAAAATAAATATGGATTTTTCTCGTCAAATTAATTAATAATCTGGTTGTCCAGATTTAATTTAATCTTAAATCAATAATTACAAGTATGACTAAAAATAATGATGGTCGATTGGATCACTGTGATCCAATACCAGATTTTATAAAATCTGGTATATATCGAGTATTTAATTTTATTTTTTTATTTCTGTTCTTCTGCACAGGAGCAGTATTTGCGTCAGGCTCTTATGCCTCAAATACGATACTGTCTATTAATGCAGAGAAGAAGAGTATAGCAGAGGTGTTAAACGTTATAGAAAATAAATCAGAGTATCATTTTTTCTATAATAGCAAGTTGGTTAATGTCGATCGTAAAGTAACGCTTGCCGTAGATAACAAGGATATCTTTACAGTATTAGATATCTTGTTTAAAAATAGTAATATAGCTTATAAGGTCGTAGATAAAGACATTATCCTGACTGAATCAGCTATCCCTTCAAAAAATGAAAAATACCAGGCGAATAAACGAATTACCGGTATTATAAAGGATCAAACAGGTGAACCTGTCATAGGAGCTAATGTCGTACTTAAGGGAGATAATGGGACGGGTACGATCACTGACATAAATGGGCGGTACAGCCTGGATGTACCAGAAAATGCGGTTTTGATTATTTCTTATATTGGATATACTTCCATAGAGATTCCGGTCAAGGGACAATCAGAAATTAATGTGACATTGAAAGAAGATTCTCAGGCCATTGAAGAAGTTGTCGTTGTTGGTTATGGCACTCAAAAAAAGGTTAATTTGGTTGGAGCTGTAGCCGCAGTCAATATTGATGAAAAAATATCAAGCCGTTCAATATCCAATGTGTCTTCCGGACTTTCCGGTTTGGTACCTGGTTTACAGGTTTCCCAAACGACCAGTATGGCGGGTAATGATAATGCCTCTTTGATGATTCGTGGTATGGGTACGGTAAACAATACCAGTCCGTTAGTAGTTGTTGACGGTATGCCGGATGTCGATATCAATCGTATCAATATGGCTGATGTTGAGAGTATTTCCGTATTGAAAGATGCGGCATCTGCTTCTATTTATGGATCCCGTGCTGCCAATGGGGTTATTCTGATAACAACTCGTACTGGTAAAAAGGGAAAGACGAGTATCAATTTTACGGGCTCTTATGCGATAGAAAAACCATCACGTTCTTATGACTTTATGGATGATTACCCACGTGCATTGACATTGCAACAGTTTAGGGCAGCATCAGGTACAAAGCGGGAAAGCTATAATTTCAAAGATGGGACGATCGATCAATGGATGGCGTTAGGAATGATCGATCCGCTACGCTATCCGAATACTGATTGGTTTGATACCTTCATGCGTACCGGTACCCTTCAAAACTATACGCTTTCAGCAACCGGTGGAAACGACAAGTCTAATTTTTACATATCTATCGGTATGATGGATAAAGAGGGCATTCAGATGAAAAACGATTTTAAGCGTTATAATACTCGTTTCAATTATGACTATAATATGTTCAATAATGTGAAAGTGGGTGCTCGTTTTGATGGTAATTGGTCTGAATTTACTTATAGTGGTTATGCCGATGGTATTACAAACAACGATACCAGCGATTCCGGAGGTGGTGATATGCAATATGCGGTTGCGGGTGTAACTCCTTATGATCCCGTGACTGGTCGTTATGGAGGTGTTATGGCTTATGGCGAAGATATTCAGGCTTATAACCCGTATGCTTTTTTTGACAGTCGCAATCCGAAGCAGACTCGTCAGCAATTGAACGGAAGTATTTATTTGGACTGGAATGTCTTTAAAGGCTTTACTGCCCATGTCGATTATGCTCTGAGCTTTAGTAACTATTTTCAGAAAAGAGCTGATACTCCAACCGGAGCTGCTTATGATTTTCAGACGGGAAAGGATATTGGACGTTACTATGTTGCCGACAACGTGGGTGTCAGCGACAATAATACTACCAATTACAAAACTCAGTTGAACGGCCGTTTGCAATATGAGACGACTATTGCGCAAAATCATAATATTGGTGCAATGTTTGTTTATAGCGAAGAGTATTGGCATACTCGTTCGACAGGGGCTTCCCGTAACGATCGTATTCATCCGTCAACCAGTGAAATCAATTCTGCGCTGACAAATGTTCAAAGTAATTCAGGAAGTTCTGCTTCAGAAGGTTTGAGATCCTATATCGGTCGTATGAATTATAGTGCATATGATAAATATTTGTTAGAATTCAGCTTCCGTGTGGATGGTTCTTCAAAGTTTATTAAAGGGCACCAGTATGGTTTCTTCCCGACTGTTGCAGTCGGTTGGCGCTTCACTGAAGAAGAGTTCCTGAAAAAATATCTTTCCTCCTGGTTATCGAGTGGTAAACTTCGTGCTTCTTGGGGAAAATTGGGTGACAATTCAGGAGTAGGACGTTTCGAACAGTTGGAAACTCTGACAGCGATGAATTATATGTCGAGTGATGTTGTTAAAGGGTTTGTGAACAAGAAAATGATCAACAAAGATCTTTCTTGGGAAGTTTCTACTGATATTAATGTGGGCTTGGATTTAGGCTTCTTGAATAATCGTTTACGTACGGAAATTGATTTTTATAACCGTTTGCGTACAGGCATGAATCGTCCGTCTCAAATGTCAATCCATCTGACTGGGGCATATAGTGCTCCTCGTGCTAATATCGGTGATCTGCTGAATAGAGGTTTGGAATTGAACTTGACGTGGAAAGACAAAATTGGTAATGTGGAATATTCTGTCAACTTGAACGGGGCTTATAACCGTACAGTATTAAAAGAGTGGAATGAGTTCCTCAGTCGCGGTTGGGTCTATTTGGATATGCCTTACCACTTCTTATATGTTTATGAAAACAATGGTATAGCCCAAACATGGCAGGATATTTATAACAATACGCCTCAGGGATTATCTCCGGGCGATGTGATCCGTAAAGACTTGAACGGAGATGGTATAATTGATGGGAAGGATAAAAAAGCTTATCCGAATATCCAGCGGGATCGTCCGACAACCACTTACGGCATTACCCTGCAGGCTGCTTGGAAAGGATTTGATATATCCATGTTGTTTAATGGAGGTTTAGGGCGTAAGGATTTCTGGCTTACAGATTTCAATAATACGGCATTTGCCGACAGGCGGTATGCTTCCACTTGGGATCACTGGACCGAACCCTGGTCTTTGGAGAATAGAGGTGGGGAATGGCCAAGGTTAGGAACAAGCACGGACAGAAGCGATAATAGTTATTGGCTCTATAACATGAATTATCTTAGAATGAAAAATATCATGTTAGGATATAATTTGCCGAAAAAACTTTTGTCCAAAATCTCGATGACGAATTTGAGGATTTATGCTTCTGCCGAAAATTTGTTTACCGTGACGCAATATCCGGGGCTGGATCCTGAAAAGAAGAATAGTGCTCGTGACTTGTATCCGATCAATCGGTCTTTCTCAATCGGTCTTAATGTTAGTTTTTAAACAGGAATGGTATGAAAAAAAATAGATTTAAAATATTAACGGTCGCATGTGTTGTTGGAGCTAATCTGATGTTTTCTTCATGCGTTGATAATTTATTGAACCAGACTCCGGGGGGAGAACTGGCTTCTTCCTTGTATTGGAAAACTGAAAGCGATGCGGAATATGCTGTCAATGGTGTTTATAGCCAGGCACGAGCCATGTTCAATCGTGATTATGTATTCGATGGAAATACGGAATACCTGAGGTTCAGAGGGAATGTCGGGACTTCTCAGGCTACCGGAGACCGGAGCATCGCTTATCGTAACGGTTCTTATAACAATCCTTCTTCCACCTACGGAAGTAGTTTTGATAATTACTATCAATATGCTTATGCGACAGTCAATCGTGCCAACTATGCTATTCAGAATATAGAAAAAATGCTTCCCGATGCAAAGACGGAAGAATCCAAGGCAAAATTGGAGGCCTTTATTGGCGAAGCTAAAATGCTGAGAGGAATGGCCTATTTCCGTCTGATTTCTATGTGGGGAGATGTACCTTATTTCGATAAGATAATAGAGAGTAATGATGAGGTTGCTAATATTTCACGTACTTCTATTACAGAAATTAAACAGCACATTTATGATGACTTTACTTATGCTTGGGAAAAACTGCCGGCGAAACCAGTGGCATTAGGGCGTTTTACTAAATGGGGGGCTTTGGCATTCCGTGGTAAATTACAACTATTCTGGGCTTGCTGGAACCGTACCTCTTGGCCGTGGGATACCCCCGTCTCTCCTAATGGAGGTTGGCCGGAACTGGACACATTTACGCCTAATGCGTCTGAATCGGCACAAGCTTATAAAGATGCCGCCGCCGATTTTAAGAAAGTGATCGAGGAATCGGGCATTAACTTGTTCCGTAGCGGTGAACCTGGTGACTGGGGAGAAATGGGAGGGTGTGAAGTCTTGCCTAATTATTTCTATCTCTTTTTGCCGACGGCAAATACAGATCCTGAACTGATGGTCGGTTTTACACATGGTGGAACCGGAACCGGACAGGGTGAAGAATTAATGAGAGATTTCGGTACACGTGCTACGGAAGGTAGCCAAGGCTGGGGACAACCACGTGCTGAATTGGCAAATCGTTATCAGTCTACAGTCACCGGTGATTTTTGCGAGAAACTGATCCCGAGGAATCCGGCAGATGCAGATGCCCGTACTGCTGTTAATTCTGCGTTAAATCCGGAATCTTATAAAGATCGTGATTATCGTATGAAATCGACGTTATTGTGGGATGGAGAAACGATGGTAACTATGTTAAATCTTTCTTTTGACCAAATCCGTAAATATCAATATAAGACATTAAAAGGTACAGTAGATGGGTATGGGGCTATCAATGCCGATGGAGATCAGACTGGTTACATTATGAGAAAGTTTGTCCGTAATTATGCGGGACAAGGTCGTTCGGATGGTGATTACCATATGCCGGTAATGCGTCTGGCCGATGTTTATTTGATGTATGCGGAGGCTGCAAATGAAGCTTATGGTCCTACAGGTGATGGGGGGCTGGCACTCGATGTGGTTAACCGGGTTCGGCATCGTGGTAATTTGCCGGCTTTAAAGCCTGAGAAATATGTTGATAAATTGACATTCTTTTATGCGATTGAGCAGGAGAGAATCGTAGAACTGTTTGCAGAAGGGCAACGGTTCTTTGACCTTCGTCGTTGGCGCTCCATTGAGCGAGTATTCTTATCTCCGCAGACGTCTCCGGGAGTCAGGATGTATGATACACACGGTGCTTTGAGGCAGACCGTCTTTAATAATACTTCCTTGTTGAATTATCAGCGAAACTATATTTTCCGGATTCCACCTTCTGAAAGAAATAAGAATCCGAATTTGACACAGAATACACCATGGTTGTAATTAAAAAATTGGATGATATGAAAAAGATGATTAGTAAAATTTGCTTGTTTTTGTTCATTGCCTTGATTGCTGTATCATGTGAAGATTTTCCGGTAGATGAAGACGGGTTGTTAATCACGACAAGAGCAGAATGTTATGTGAGTAATTTTGATTTGTATAATACGGATCATCAAACAATTAAGTTGGGTAATGCCTATGTTGATACAACAGCTCAAGTTGCTATCATGTATGTCAAATTTGGTACCCCGATTAATAATGTTTGGCCGCGTATATCTCTTTGTGAAGATGCAAAACTGGCTCCTAAAATTACGGGGTGGATGGATTTCTCCGGTTCCAAAATGAATATGGAATTCATCGAAGGTGATTGGAAGTCCGGGAATCCGTCGGATCAGTTGAGTGAGCGCATAGTGAATAATCCGTCGGCATTTCCTTCGACGGCTAAACGGTTCACTGTTATCGCTGGTAATCGTGAAATTAAAAAGGAATACATATTCCTTATAGTAGAAAGACCATTGCAATAATAAAAAATGAAAAGTATGAAACTGAAATATTATTATTTTGTATTGTTGTCATTTGCTTTAACTTTGGTTGCATGTGATGATGATCCTGTGTTATTGAAGGATCCGGTCTCTGCATTAAGCAATGATTGTATCAAACGCAGTCTGCCTGTTGCACCGAATATTGTAGGTAATGAAATAGAATTTGCCTATGCGATGGCTATTCCTAATGAACTTGGGAAACTGTCGTCCGCTCAGGTTGTGAGCAGCATTGCTGGTGCTACCGGTACTTACTTTGATCCAAATTCGTATTATACCAATTCGTCCGGTCAGGATATTCCGGTAAAAGTTTGTTCTGATTCACAGACGAACGGGACAACAACTGTTATAGACTTCACTGTTGATACCTGTGCGGCAACTCTTCGTTATTATTATATTATTCCGGAAGAAGCTCGTGGCAAAGATGTACAGTTTTCATTTTCGGTTAAAGCCAGTAACGGTCAAGTTGCGGAATACAAATTAGGTCCGTATAAGATTTCAAAAATGGATATGGCCAAAAATTTGTCAGTGACTAATGATAAATGTTATCTTTCATTCTTGAATGAGGGAGAGGCCGTGCATATTTATTCAAAAGCAGATTTGCAGGCTAACCCTTCGTTGGCTGCGAAAATTGATATCATGTATGCGTATAGTGAAAAATCGGATTTGTCACATGCCTTCTATACTTCTTCTTCTCCAAAAGAATATATGGGTGGAACAGAACTCCCTTCCGGTTTTGTCAATAATACCAAGATGATCAAAGTTTATGGCTTACAAGATCGACAACTGTCTGACTTGCAATACAGCAAATTTATTGATGATTTGGATTTTGAGACAATCGATATGTCTAAATGTACGAACTATATCTTGGGATTAAAAGAAGAGGCCGGTGCGTGGGTTGAGACGGCTGACGGTAAATATAGAGCATATGTTTATATTAACAAGGCTTCTGCGAGTGAGGTGACTGTTAGTGTCAAAAGGTATAAAATGTAAGTTCTATTGATGAGTTGATAGGTTGGTAAGTTGCTGAATTCAGGTTCTTCGACTTACCAACTGATTACCCTTAATTTTGTTTTTTAGTCTATTCTATTATATAAACCAATATATCATGAGACATAATATACGATTTTTATTGATAGTGACTATGCTTTTGCTGGTGACCGGTATCGGAACTGCCCAAAAGTTTGTACATCCCGGAATAGATATGAATTCAGCAGACTTGGAGTATATGCGTAACCAAGTTTTGGCGGGAAAACAACCTTGGAAGGATGCTTATGATTTGTTGAAGGAAAAAACGCCATTGGATTTTCAAGTAAAACCATTTGCCCATGTGATCAGTGGACCCTATTCCCAACCTGATATAGGAGGAAAGGATTTGTCTCAGTCGGCACGTATGGCGTATAGCTGTGCCGTCTTATGGTATATTTCAAGAGAAGAGTGTTATGCTGAAATAGTGATAGATATTATTGAGAAGTGGGCCAATACTTTACGCAGTTTCGATGAGAATAACGCCAAATTGCTTGTGGCATTGACTGGTTATGAGTTTTGTAATGCTGCCGAGATTTTGCGCTATAATTATCCTGGGTGGAAAAAGATAGATACGGAAAATATGACACGATTGATGATGTCGGCTTTCTATCCAACTATTCGTTATTATTTTCCTGTTGCAAACGGTAATTGGGATGGAGCTATTATGCATACCTTGCTGGCCATTGCTGTTTTTACTGATAATAGGGAATTATTCGATAATGCAGTCTATCATTATCTGCATGCTAATGCGAATGGCAGTCTGATTAAGTATATTTATCCTACCGGCCAGTGCCAGGAGACCCGTCGGGATCAGGGACATGTCCAAATGGGACTTTATGAATTTTCAGGAGCGGCACGTATCGCTTATACACAGGGGGTGGATCTGTTCAGTGCTGCGGATAACAGGTTGGCTTTAGGTTTGGAGTATTCTGCACGTTTTATATGCGGTGATTCTGTTTATGCTTATGGCGTTCCTTCGCAACGGGAACGGTTTAAATATCGTGCAGGATTTGAACATTGCATCGATCATTTTACGGCAAAGGGAGTCAACATGCCTTACCTGAAAGAATTATGTAGTCGTACTAACATGAACAATCCGGCAAATGCCCTATGGAAGCTGACTGCATTTCGTGAAGAGTTTCGGCAGAAACCTTCTGAACTTGTTGATATTCAGGAAAGTAATATCGCTTATCATGCAGGTGCGACATTGGAACAGGCTCAGCCGGTGGGGCATTCTGTGATCGAAGTAAATAACCGGGAAGATCTTCAAGCAGTATTGAATACGAATGCCGGTTCTGGCAAAACGCTTTTTTTACGTGCCGGTGAATATCGATTGAAACAATCCTTGACCATTCCTTCTGATATACATATCTGTGGAGAAGGGCGGAGCACAGTCTTGATTTGTGAACCGACGATCCGGACGGCAGCTATCTTATTGGGTGATTTGGATGCAAAAAATATTACGATAGAGAATCTTGTAGTGGATGGTTCCAAAGAACATCAGGAAGCTTATGATCCGAATTCCGGACGTTTCTACAGAACCGGGCGTTATAGTAATGCCTTGGCGGGAATTTCTATGAGAGGAGAAGCAGGACATGCTTTCAGCAATATTAAATTGAAAAATCTGACTGTGATCAACTTTTCCAGATCAGGAGTTTATATATCGGATGCGGAAGGAATCGAGATCGACCATTGCGATTTTACGGAAAATGGTGCACATGTCGTTCCCGGTCCAAGGCTACAACATAACCTGATGATCCAACACTCCTCCAATATTATGATAAAGGATTCACGATTCGATACTTCCATACGTGGTTGTGGATTGGTTCTTGATCATTGTAAGTCATTAAAGGTCGAAAATTGCGAAATTGCCAGAAATGGTTGGCATGGCCTGTTGATGGCCGAATGTCATAACGGCAAAATCGAAAATTGTCTGGTTGAAGGGAATGATGGATGTGGTTTTATGGGTGAATATCTGCATGATGGCTCTAACTTGATTCAAATTAGGCATAATAAGATTCAGTATAATAATGAGTATGGCATTCGGGCATTTGGCATGAAAGAAACAGATATAAAAGATAATCTTTATAGATGGAACGGTAAAGAAAAGCGGCAGGAATGGCTTTCTTCTGAGAAAAAACTGCAATTGGAACAATTATAATGGACAAATGATGAAAACGATATATAGTATAATTTTAGTCTTGTTTGCCAGCTTATCGGTTTGGGCAGAGAAATATCCGCATATTCTTGTCAAAGATGAGGATAAAGTGGCTGTGTTAGATAAAATAGAGAAACAGGCTTGGGCGAAACATATTTTCAATCAGACAAAGGAACGGTTGGCTGTCTATGTGGAAAGGCATCAGGCAGAACCGGATTGGATTTTGGACCGCTATTTGATGAACAGGATTCCCGGAAAACGTTATACCCGTTTTATATCAGATAAAGAAGGTACACAATTGATTGGTTACGAAGGTGACGCTCCGGTTCCGACTGTACGGGTATCACCACATAAACGTGCTCCGATCACACCGCAAGGCCGGGCTTATGTTGTTCCTGAAATGGAGGATATTGTCCCGAATGATACGTCTATGACAATGAATTTGCTGAATCCGGACACTCAGAAATATGAATGTGTGGACCCACAGGCATATGTGGGCACTATTAACGGAAGAATCAATGCATTGGCTTATGAGGCTTCTGTCATTTATTGGCTGACAGGAGAAGAAAAATATGCTAAGTTTGCTGCCGATATTTTGAACCAGTGGGTAAGCGGAGTTGTCTATCAGGAACCGATTGACGGCCCTGGACGTACCGGCTTTTTAGATATCCAGACGTTGGGAGATGAGAAAGAGAAGCCGTTGATTTTGGCTTATGATTTCTTGTATCCTTATCTGGTAAAATATAAGTATCCTTTGGAAAATTATGACAAAGCTTTTGAAAAGGTCGCTTGGACGTTGTTGTTTAGGGGATATACAGGGAATAACTGGTTTGCCGCTGAAAGTTCGACTTTGGTCGCAGCAGCGTTATCATTAAAAGATGCACAGAAAAGGAATTTTTATTTGGATTTTTATTTGAACCGGGATACGGTTGTGGATGGTTGCGGACAACTAAGCCTACCTTCCGCATCCAAGTTGTGGTTTACACCGGATGGGCATTGGAAAGAACCAGGAGGTTATCATAATTATCCGGTATCGAAGTTAATAGAAGCTGCACTCATGCTTGAAAATAATGGGTATCAGATTTTTAATCAATATCCGATTTTGTTGAATGCTTCTTATGTTATGTTGAAATATTCGTTTCCCGACTTAACCGCTTCCGCTTTTGGCGATACGGGAAGACCGCGCCAAAGCATGGAGTGCTTGGAGAGTGCTATTCTGATGGCCGACAAATATCAGCTACCGATTCTTCCAGATTTGTTGAATGCTGCCATGATTTTGGAACAGGCAGGACAATATGACCGTTCAAAATCCGGACTGACCGGATTGTTATGTTATTTGCCTGAATTACCGAAGGCAAAGAGTGGGGACAATCATCTTTGGAATAGATCGGAGAAGTTGGATTTTGCTTCTTGTTATCTTCAGAGAAATGGATTAGATCCGCAGAACGGGCTGATGTGTGTAGTGCAGGGAGCTACTTATAATCATAATCATTCCAATGGCATGAGCATGGAATTATATGGAGCCGGAACTGTTCAAGGGATCGATCCGGGTAATGGACCTACCTATGAACATCCGATGCACGTTAATTATTATACGCAATGGGCGGCACATAACACGGTTGTAGCTGCAGGAGCCTCTACTTCGGTAACTCCGTTTAGAGGTGGAGGTGGAACGAAAAGGATAGGGCAAGTAGAGTTGGTATCAATGGAACCATTAGCGGGTAAAAAGGCCATCTCTGATGAGTTTTCTTATACATTGACAAACTATTATGATGGTTCGACAAAGACCCATCAAGATCGTTTATTATCGATTCTTCGTATTGATGAGAAACATGGTTTTTATGTGGATTTTTATCGTTCCGATAATGCGATCAGTAATGATTATTTGTATCATAATATAGGGGATAGTGTGATTCTTTATACACAAGACGGAAAGGTTTTGAAACAAGAGGAGGTCTCGTCTTATCCTTGTGTTGGGGAGGACCGTCCGGGGTTACGATATTTCCGTTCGGTACGGACAACCGGACTTAATGAAAATACGGTTGTCGCTTTATTTTCAGCAAGACCATTAAACACAGGAACAAGTTACATGAAGATGTGGATGCCGGCCTCTTCAGATGTCTCTTATTTTACGGCTTTAGCACCTGGTGCGAAAACCGCTTCGTCTCCCTATCAAAACAAACCTTCTCTTGTTGTTACGATGCGGAAAGAAAAACCTGCTGTAAAAGAACCGTTTGTCGCTGTTTACGAACCTATATCAGATAAGGTATCCGCCGGTTTAATCGAATCTGTTGACCGGGTTAAATTGGATCCTCAGGGAGAAGAAGGTTGTGCTATTAAAGTAAATACAAAAGAAGGTGATACTTTTACATTGGTTAATATTTTGAAAGATGGACCTGTCATATTGAATAATCAGAAATGTTGTGGTGATTTTGCTATTTTTGCAAAGCGGAAAGGAAAAAATAGTGTGTATGTGGGAAATGGATCCTTTGTAGAAAATAAGGAATTCAAGGTTGAGTCGGAGAATCGAGGTAGTTTTTATATGGAATATGATCAAACCTCACTTCTTGTCCGTTCTAATTGTCCGATAAAAATACAAGCGAAGAATGGGATGTTGAAAGAACCTTTCTATTTGACTGGAGGCGAGAGAGTCTTTAAGATGAAGTGATTGAAAATAGTACCATGAAATAATAGGAATGTTATGAGAAAAGTAATTATTGGAATATTGATGTCCTTTTGTTTGTTTGGCATGTACCAATCGCTATGGGCGAACCATAGCATGCATCCATTAAAACAAATAGCCTTTGTGAAAAAAATGATAGGACGGAAACAGGAACCGTATCATACGGCGTATGTGCAATTGATCCGTTATGCAGATTCCATTCAACAGGTCACTCACCATGCACGAAATGACTTTGCTGTTCCCGGTTACTATGTGAAACCCGAAGAGCACCGGGCCAATTCGTTGGCGTTGCAACAGGATGCTTTTGCCGCTTATTGTTCTGCACTGGCTTACCGGTTGTCGGGAAAGAAAAGGTATGGAGAAAAAGCGTGTTATTTTATGAATGCATGGGCTACCATTAATAAGAAATATTCGGAACCGGATGGACCATTGGTGATGAGCTACTCCGGGTCGGCATTTTTAATGGCAGCTGAGTTAATGGATGATACGTCGGTATGGGACGCCGATGAGAAGCAGCTTTTTAAGGATTGGGTGACGTCCGTTTATCGGAAAGCGACAAATGAAATTCGTGAACGAAAGAATAATTGGGCAGATTGGGGACGTCTGGGCTCTTTGTTAGTCGCTTCTTTTTTGGATGATAAAGAGGAAATCGAACGTAATATCAAGTTGATTAAAGGTGATTTGGGTGATAAGATCGCAAGTGACGGTCATATGCCGGAAGAAGTTAGGCGTGGAAAGAATGGTCTTTGGTATACCTATTTCTCGTTGGCTCCTATGACTGCTTCTTTTTGGGTTACTTATAATTTGACGGGTGAGAATCTGTTCTTATGGGAACAAGAGGGAAAGTCGGTTAAAAAGGCATTGGACTATCTGCTTCGCTATCAAAAATCTCCATCTGAATGGAAGTGGTATGAAGGACCGAATGTTGGGACGCATGCCACTTGGCCGGACAATTTGCTGGAGGCTATGGCGGGTATATATGGGGAGTCTGCATATGGGGAATATGTTGAAAATAGCCGCCCTCATATTTATCCGGTACACCATTTTGCATGGGTTTTCCCGACATTGATGCCACTCTCTTTAAGTGGGTATAATCAGGGAGGTCAATCGTTTGTAGCTAAAAAAGATGCCGATATAGAGAAACTTAGAAAACGTTTTGCCATGCAATTACTAAGCGCTTCGGTTTCTGACAGCCGGATCAAGACATTGCTGGAAACACTTCAGCCGGATGGAAGTTGGCCGGGGATAGACTATGTCGATACTACCCGTACGGCTTTCCAGCATGAACGGCATCTCAGCAATATGTTGGCGTTAAGCATTGCTTATCAAAAGAAAGGGTCTCCTTACAAAGGAAATAAACAGGTAAGTAAAGCCGTTCATCAGGCATTGGCTTTCTGGTTGGAAAATGATTTCATTTGTGAGAATTGGTGGTGGAACCAAATTGGTACGCCTAATACGATGGTGAGCCTGTTATTGATACTCGACCGGGATTTGTCTCCGGAAGAATCGGAACGGATGTTGAAGATAGCGGAACGTGGGAATATCAATGCTTGGGGAGCACGTCCCAGCGGTGATCGCATAAAGATCGCAGGTTTGCAAGCGAAAGCGGCTCTTTTTAAAAGAGATGTCCAAGAGGTTGCCATGCTGATGAAAGTTATAGAGGGAGAAATAAAATTCTCGACCGAAAGAGGCATGCAACATGATTTTAGCTTCCATCACCGGACGGATTGGGTGAACAACACACTTTCTTATGGTTCCGGTTATGCCAGTGCTTTTATAGAATGGGCTTCGAATGTGGCGGATACGAAATTCCGTTTTTCGGAACAAGCTGTCCGGTTATTGATTGACTATTATTTAGACGGCATTTGCAAACAGATGGTTTATGGAAGGATTTCGGATCCGGGTATCTTGAACCGGGACATCACCCGGCCGGGTGAAGAAAGGGTGTGGAGCCCTTCCGATCCTGAAAAGTTGAGAAACCTGACTGATTACAGGCAAGCGGAATTGGATAATATCATCTGTTTAAGAAAAGGGGATTCCTCCTGTCGGCCGGGCTCTTTTGCCAAATTCTTTTGGAGAACGGATCATTTTGTGTTCCAACGTCCTGACTTTTATACTTCTGTCAGAATGTATTCTACCCGCAATGCCAATATGGAAGAACCGTATAATGGGGAAGGGTTGATGAATCATTTTAGAGGCGACGGGACAAATTATCTTTCTGTCAGGGGAGATGAATATAAAAGATTGACACCTGTTTATGATTGGATGAAGATACCAGGGGCAACGATTGTGCAATTGGATAAGATGCCGGGTGAGAATGAAATTCAGAAATGGGGATTGACTGATTATGTCGGGGCGGTTACAGATGGAACATATGGGGCGGTTGGTCTCGATTTTAAAAGTCCGCACACAGGTTTAGCGGCCAAGAAAGTATGGTTCTTCTTCGATAAAACATACGTTTGTTTGGGGACGGACATATCCAGCCGGATGAAGAACCAGGTTTTGACAACTGTCAATCAATGTCTCTTGAACGGGCAGGTGACCGTAAGCGATGCCGACGGCATTCATCCGCAAGAACGGGGATCTCGTATGAAAAAAGGGGTACGATGGGTGGTGCATGACAGAGTGGGGTATTATTTCCTCAATAAAGAGAATGTCATATTATCCAATCAGCGTACGGAAGGAAGCTGGAAGATTGCTAACCGGCAGACTACTACACCTACAGACATTATTCAGCAAGATGTGTTCACCCTTTCTGTCGATCACGGTAGCTATCCGAATAATGAAGGTTATGCCTATATGGTCGTTCCTTCCGCCGATCCGTTGTCTATCGAGAAACAGGTAGAAGAGGAAGGAGTGGTTGTTTTGGCGAATTGTCCTGATGTGCAGGCTGTCCGGCATGACGGATTAAATATGGCTTATGCGGTCTTTTATAAAGGTGGAACGCTTCGGATCCATGACAAGATCGTGGTGGAGATGGATGCTCCCGGAATGTTGATGGTGAAATATAACGATGCCGGTGAAATACTTACATTGGGCGTTTCTGATCCGACCCGTTTCATGAAGAAACTCCATCTGTCTGTTAATCAGAGAATCGTTGGGACGGCACAAGAAAATATACAAACCGAATGGGACGGAAAACAGGCTTTAACCCGGATTTCCGTAGATCTGCCTCAAAATGAATATGCAGGAAAGAGTGTGATATATAATAAGTAACTTAAATTTAAGAAGGATGAAAGCACGTATTTTGGTATGGTTAGTGGCCTTATTTTGTTGCCACAATGCATCATTTGCACAAAAAGAGTTTGTGAATGCTTCTGCCCGCTTGTCCGGTCATCCCCGGATTCTATTACAGAAGGGGGAAGAAAAAGCGTTGAAAAAAGTGATAATGAAGGATGCTGTTTGGAAAGATATTCATCTGTCATTAGTGGACGAAGCGGGAGAAATCGTAAAACTGCCCTTGAATGAACGGATAAAGACCGGCAGACGCTTATTGAGTGTATCGAGAGAAAATCTACGCCGCATTTTCATTCTGAGTTATGCCTATAGAATGACTGGGAAGAATGAGTTTTTGAAACGGGCGGAGAGCGAGATGTTGAAAGCGGCCTCTTTTTCTGACTGGAATCCTTCCCATTTCCTGGATGTGGGGGAAATGACGATGGCTTTGGCGATCGGATATGATTGGCTTTATCCTCAATTGTCGGTACAGACAAAGGAGGCAATAGAAAAAGCGATTGTCGAAAAAGGTCTGAAACCTTCCTTCGATGAACGATACAATTGGTTTGTCAATGCTGTCCACAATTGGAGCCAGGTTTGTCATGCAGGCGTTACTTATGGTGCTTTGGCTATATGGGAGAAAGAACCGGAGTTGTCACGAACTGTCATAAACCGGGCTATCGATAAAATCTCGATTCCTATGGGACATTATGCTCCTGACGGAGCTTATCCGGAAGGTATTGGTTATTGGGATTATGGAACATCATTCAATGCCATGTTTCTTAGTGCTATAGAAAAGGCCTTTGGAACGGATTATGGATTAAGTGAGTTGCCCGGTTTCTTAAAGACAGGCGAGTACATCTTACATGCCGTTACTCCGAATCTGAAAAACTTTGCTTATTCAGACAATGGAGGGACTGCATTTTTAGCACCGACTATGTTTTGGTTTTATGATAAGACAAAAGATGCCTCTATCTTATATAACCAGGTGCAACTATATAAAAAAGACGGACAAAAACGGATCAAAAAGAATCGTTTGGCTCCGGCCATGTTGATTTGGGGCGCTTCTGCCTCATTGGCGAATCCACAGATACCTGCTCGACTGTCATGGAAGGCACAAGGGGATAATCCGGTTTGTTTCATGCGTTCTTCCTGGAATGATTCGTCTGCCGTTTATGTCGGTATGAAAATGGGGTCGCCTTCTGTCAATCACGGACATATGGATGTCGGTAGTTTTTTATTGGAAGCGGATGGTGTCCTTTGGGGAATGGATATGGGAGGAGAAGAGTACAACAGATTGGAAACGAGAGGGGTTGAACTGTGGAATTCGCGCCAGAATTCTCAACGTTGGGATGTTTACCGTTATAATAATTTTGCCCATAACACATTATCATTTAATCATAAATACCAGGATGTAAAGGGCAAAGCTCAGATTGACGGTTATTCGGATCAGGAAAATAATATGTATGTTATTTCGGATTTGACCCCGGTGTATAAAGATCAGGTAAAAAGTGCAAAACGGGCTGTTTCCTTAGTCAATAAAGAATATGTGGTAGTGGAAGATGTGATTGAGGCAACCAAGCGGTTTACGATGATGACGTGGACGATGGTAACTCCGGCTTCGGCTAAGATTGTAGCTGATAATGTCATGTTATTGGAAAAAGATGGCAAGAAGTTGTATATAAAGGTCGAAGGTCCTAAAAAAGTTCGTTGGCATATTTCACCTGCCCAATCTGAATTTAGCTATGATTCGCCGAATCCGGGTATTTTAATTATCGGATTTGATACGGATTTGGAATTATCTGCCAAACAAAGTATTAGAGTATTCCTTTTACCGGGAGAAAATAAAAATGTTACATATAAATCGGTATTATGAAGATGAAAAAAGCATTTTCTTTTATCTGTGTAGGTTTAATGGCTCTTTCCTGTACAGGAGAAAGAGCGGGTGATTTGGTCAGTCAGGATTTTGCTTTTGCAGACCAGCAATTGCGTTATGCACTGACAGAAACGGAAAATGTCCGGATTTCTCTGGGTAAGACGCCGGAAGAACTACCATCTCCACGTAATATCCAGTCTGACGGCTCCTTGCGATTGGTTCGTGCCAGGGACTGGTGTAGTGGCTTTTTCCCTGGTGAACTTTGGTATATGTATGAATATACAAAAGATGATTTTTGGAAAAAAAAGGCGGAGTTTCAAACTGAATTGTTGGAGCCTTTAAAATCATATAAGGGTACTCATGATTTGGGTTTTATGCTCTATTGTAGTTATGGCAACGGATACCGTATGGAGCAATCGGATAAATATAAACAGGTATTGCTGGAGGGGGCAAACTCTTTGGCCTCTCGTTTTAACCCGGTGGTCGGTTGTATTCGTTCCTGGGATCATAATGGTGACAAATGGCAATATCCGGTTATTATAGATAATATGATGAACCTTGAATTTCTGTTTTGGGCAACCAAAGCATCGGGTGATTCTACATTCTACAAAATTGCGGTGACTCATGCCGATAATACGATGAAGTATCATTTCAGGAAAGATTATAGTTCTTATCATGTGATTGATTACGATACGATAACCGGTAATGTCCGAAACAAACATACCCATCAGGGATATGCTCATGAGTCTGCTTGGGCGCGTGGACAGGCATGGGGTTTATATGGCTATACGATGTGTTTTCGGGAGACTGGAGACAGGAGATATTTGAATCAGGCTGAACAAATCGCTTCTTTTATCTTTCATCATCCCAATCTTCCGTCGGATTTGATCCCTTATTGGGACTATAATGACCCGGAGATCCCAGCCTCTCCCCGGGATGTGTCGGCTGCTACGATAACTGCATCTGCTTTATATGAATTGTCGGCTTATTCGGATAAGGGTGGACAATATAAAAAATGGGCTGATACCATTATGGAAAATCTGACGGAATCATATAGGGTTCCCTTGAATCAGATGCATGGTTTTTTGTTGCATTCAAGCACCGGGCATAAACCGGCAGGAACGGAGATCGATGTTCCGATCGTTTATGCTGATTATTATTTTCTGGAAGCACTGCTCCGGAAAAAGAATCTGGAAGAATGACTTTTTTCAGTGTTGATTTAGAGCCTGTTTGAATTTTGTTCGACACTGTTTTGCTGTTTGTTTTCGAGGATATTTATCTGTTTTCATTATCGATGACAACACGAAGGTAGGGCCTCGCAACAGGCAGAAATACGGTTTGGGGAGTATCGGCGAAGATCGGTGCGGAAACGGGTAGGAAAAGGCAGAATATAGATGTCATTATGTTTTGAATATCAGTAATTATTTCTTATCTTTATAGGACGATAAAATGATGGGGATTATGATGCTGAATGAATTCGAAGTCAGGAGTTACGGGGGGCAGGAATTGGCGGTCTTTTACGGTCTGGATTTGATGCCGGCATCGGCAGGGAAACGGTTGTCCAAATGGGTGGGGGAAACCCGGAGCTAAAGACAGAGCTACAGGGTAACGGTTGGAGGAAAGGAAAGAAGATGTTGATTCCCCCTGCAGGTGAGGACGATCGTACAATATCTGGGTGAGCCTTGAAACAAGGAACTTCTGCGTACGAAACAAGGGACTTTGGTGTGTCAAACCATGGAGTTCGGGAGGTGAAAGACCGGACTTCCGGATGCGAAAGAAGGGATTTTTCTCGTTCCTGTCGTGTCTTTGCCGGTTTAAAGAGGGGCAAGGAAATGAGCTTATATATATATTAATATATTTATTTTAAGATGTAGGATTGAACCATAATGAACGGAAAACCTCTGTAAGCTACTTGTAATGAGTTGTTTATATTGTGCTATTGACTGCACCGTTTTTATTTGGAGGTAAAATGTTTGGTTTAAACAGGCTCTAAGATGTTGTTTTTGAGATATAATTATTTCGGCTATCGGATAAAAAGATTAATTTTGTAGCTCAGTGTGATGTTGTTGTCGCATTGAGCTAACTTTAAATTCGGACATTTATGAAATCAAGTCTTCTTATTTCCCTTTGTTTGGTATTTCTTTGTTCTTGTCAGGAACTCCCGATAGAAGAATATGCCGTGATTCCCCAACCGGCGGAAATTGCCTACACTTCCGGGTTTGTCAAATTGAAGAGCCAGCCCGTTGTCGCCTATCCTTCGGAGCTGGCGAATGAAGCGCAACTCCTTCAATCCTATCTGTCTTCCGACTTTTCAGTCGGAGCCGTATTGAATGAAGGTGGCGGGAAGGCGGATATAACCTTACAGTTGGACCCGACTGTTTTGCCGGATAAAAAGGAAGGCTATGTTTTGGACGCAATATCCGGGAAGGTCATGATAAAAGCCAATTCACCGGCCGGTATCCTGAATGGTGTTCAGACTTTGAGGCAGGTGATCAAAGAAAAAGACGGCAAGTTGATGGTACAGAAGGCGATCGTTACGGACTACCCTGCTTTTTCGTGGCGTGCCTTTATGTTAGACGAAGGTCGTTATTTCAAAGGCAAAGAAGTGGTGAAGCAACTGTTGGATGAAATGGCAGACCTGAAAATGAATGTCTTCCACTGGCATCTGACCAACGATCAAGGATGGCGTATCGAAATAAAGAAGTATCCGAAGTTGACGGAAATAGGAGCTTTCAGGGATTCTTCCGAAATCAACCATTTTGGGAGTGACGTGTATGACGGTAAACGTCATGGCGGTTTTTATACGCAGGAAGATTTAAAAGAAATTGTGGATTATGCGGCAAAACGCCATATAACGATAATACCGGAGGTGAGTATGCCAGGACATGCCAGTGCAGCTATCGCATCTTATCCCTGGTTAGGGACGAGCGGAAAACAGATAAAAGTGCCGGGGAAATTCGGTGTACATTATGAAGTTTTTAATGTGGCTGATCCTGACGTGATGAAATTCTTGGACGAGGTGACAGATGAGGTAATCGCGATCTTCCCCGGTTCTGTGTTCCATATCGGAGGTGATGAAGTGAAATATGATCAATGGAAAAATTCCCCAGCGATACGTGCTTACATGACCAAACATAATTTGAAGACTCCGGCCGAACTTCAGGTCTATTTTACAAATGAAATATCCAATATGTTGGCAGCCAAGGGCAAGAGAATGATGGGATGGAATGAAATTACCGGAGATAAACTGCACGAATATCAGTCAGATGCCGATACAGAAGGCGTGAAGCAGGAGTTGGCTTCCGGTACGATCGTCCATTTCTGGAAGGGAGACACGGCTCTTATTAGGAAAACAATAGAAAAGGGATATGATGTCGTGAATTCTTATCATGAATATACCTATTTGGATTATTCATACGAGTCGATTCCTATGGAAAAAGCTTACTCGTTCAATCCTGTACCGGAGGGCCTGACGGATGATCAGAAAAGTAAAGTATTGGGATTAGGATGCCAAATGTGGGGAGAGTTTATCCCGACAGTCGAGAGCATGAATCTGAAAGTCTATCCCCGCTTGGCCGCTTATGCGGAAACAGGGTGGACGGATGCTTCCAACAAGGACTATCAACGTTTTTTGGACAAATTGAATTCCTTTCTACAAAAGTGGAAAACGGAAGGAATTACCTGTGGTCCGGTTCAATAGGAAATCATTGTTAAATAATAAAATAACATCGATCTGGGTTAAACCTTTCGTCCGGCTCCAAGTCTATTATCCAGAAGCGCTTCAAAAACAAATAAGTTTAATATTAATAACAGGTAATTAGTTTATGAAGAAGGTAATAGGATTGTGTTTGGTTCTCTTGATCAGTTCGGTTTCTGTTTTTGCCCAAGATGGCAAACGAGGTGCAAAAAAAGGAGGTGATCCGGCACAACGTTGTGAAAAAATGATTGCTGATCTGAAATTGGATGAGAAACAGGCGGCAGATTTCCGTAAAGTGGAAGCTGAGTTCAGAGATAAGATGAAAGCGGAAAGAAAACAGGCCGATTTGGATCGTCGGAAGATGCGCGAAAAGATGATGAGCTTGCGGGATGATCGGGATGCGGAGATGAAAAAGATACTGACGGAGGATCAGTATAAACAATATCTCGAAAAGCAACGCCCCCAGTCTCCTCGTAAAAGACATGGTCGCAAGGAATGAAAAAACGACTCCCGTCTCATATTGTTTGGAACGGGAGTCATTTTTTATGGGACAAGAATTTATAATGTTTTTACTTTCAGGTTTCTCCAGAGAACCTTGATACCGCCTCCATCATGGATTTGCAGAGCAATGCGTCCCTGTCCGGCTCCGATCTTTTCATCGTTGATGTTGACCATCTCTTGACCGTTCAACCAAGTTTGGACATTGTCTCCCTGTACTTTGATACGCATGGTATTCCAGTCACCCTCTTTCAGGATATTTTCTTTTTCATCCGGGATTTGGATCAACCAGCCGCGTCCGTATGATTCATAGATGCCGCCAGTGTCATGGCCTTTGGGAGCTACTTCAACCTGCCAACCGTTCACTTTAACATCCTCTTCGATAAAGGAACGGATGAATACGCCGGAGTTCCCGTCTGCTTCCTGCTTAAATTCAACCGTCAGGTCGAAGTCGTCATAGTAATCGCGTGTAGCCAGATAGCCGTATTTCTTGTCCGGACCGCTTTCACAGATCAGCAAACCATCTTCTACATACCACTTTTCCGTGCCATAGGCTTCCCATCCCTTTAGGTCTGTACCGTTGAATAGCGTCACTTCTTTTGTCTTGCGGGGGAGTTCTTTGATCTTGATGTTACGGAAAGAAGCAGGGTATCCGTGGTCTTGCAGGCAAAGGACACCTTTCTTGGCCAAGCCGTATTCTGGGGCGTTTGCCCATTTACCGCTGTTCTTCTTTGCATACCAATCGTCAGTCCAGGCTTCGAATTCTAGGATTTTGACTCCGTTCAACCAATGTTCTACATGTCCGTTGTCGAATACGATCTTTGAATTGTTCCACTCTCCTTGCGGGTTTACTTTCATTTTTGCCTTGTCGGGGAGGTGCATGGCGTAGTCGACACCCAACTTCTGCCATTCTTCCAGTGGTTCGGGGAAGTTAGGTTCGTCTATTAACTGATATTCCGGTCCCGTGACGTATGGAACGGCGAATTGGGGACGTTCGACTACATGGTATAGCATACCGCTGTTGCCTCCTTTGGACAATTTCCAGTCCCAAGACAATTCGAAGTTCTCATACTGCTTGTCGGTTACGATATAACCACTCGCGTCGCTACCGTCTCCTTTTGCTTGGATGCATCCGTCAACCACATGCCAGGGTTGTGTCAGGGTTGTTCCGTTGTAATCTTTCCAGCCGTTTAATGTTTTGCCGTCGAAGAGGAGTTGCCAGCCGTCTGCGATTTCTTCGGGTGTAAGTGTATTGGGTTCAACACTGGTACACGAAGAAAATAGGGCCAACGATATGGCACAAGTAGACAAAAAGCCGGTGGCTGTCGTTCTTTTCATTACTGATTCCATTCTAGAATTAAGTTTTTAGGTGAATAATTGATATGGTGACAAAGATACATTATAGTAATGAGTTTCCAAATTCATTACTACGATTTGAGAAATCCAAAAGTATAGATGTTTTATCAGTATACCGTCTTTCCATGTACATTATAAAGATCTATAAAATCATTCCGTATATCCATAAACTGTTGTAA
>ERZ791908.78-NODE-78-length-137723-cov-33.542152_pt1 | contig 137723 bp, 122 predicted proteins | sample MGYA00510144_ERZ791908 | MGnify/ENA primary metagenome ERZ791908 (study PRJEB30046, sample SAMN00792105) | human gut metagenome | study: EMG produced TPA metagenomics assembly of the A metagenome-wide association study of gut microbiota in type 2...
TCTGGAGCTACTGGAAGGACCGGGCCGCCACGTCAATCAAGGTCTAACAGAGAGACTGAAAAAGGGTGGGACTGTTCATGCGAGCAGTCCCACCCTTCGTTCTTGCTGCTGTTCAGCGTCTAGCGCTCGCTGCGGTATCCGCCACGGTCGCCACGGTCGTTGCGGTCGGAGCCGCTACGATAGCCGCCGCCACGGTTCTGGCTGCCGTAGCCGGAGTTGAAGTCCCTGCCGCCACGATAGCCGCCATCGCGCCTGTTGCCGCCACGATAGCCGCCACGGTCTCCGCCACGGGAGAAGCCGCCACGGCCACCACGGTCGCCGCCACGGGAGAATCCGCTACGGCCACCACGATCGCCACTGCGGAAGCCGCCACGGTCGCCGCCGCGGGAGAAGCCATTGCGTCCGCCGCGCTCGTCACGTCCGCCACGGCGGTCGTCGTCCCTGCGGGGCTTGGTCGGTGCATCGGGATCGTCGCCGAGGGCAAGGAGCTTCTCCTTGAGGGAGTCGCTCACGGTATCGACGGCCGCCTCGAAGGCAGCCTTCGTCTCTGCATCGAGGACGCCGAAGACCTCCTCGTCCGGATCGAGCTCGTCGAGGTCGGGCACAGCTGCCTTGCCCTCGTCGGTGAGCTTCACGAGCGTGACGCGGCCGTCCTCTTCGCTCTTCTGCCGCTCGACGAAGCCCTTCTCCTCGAGCTTGCTCAGAAGCTCGGAGAGGGACTGCTGGCGCATGCCAAGAAGGAAGCAGAGCTCCTTCTGCGTGGTCTCAGGCTTTGCCTGGAGCATGGCAAGGACGCGGCCCTGGCCCTGCAGGGGATCGCCGATGCCGCCGTGAGCCTCGGTGTTGAGCTTGATGTAGCGGTGCATGAGGCGTGCCATCCTGCCCGCCTTCTCGACGAGCGACATGTCCTCAGGCGTTGCTGCGGGCTCAGGCTTCTCTTCGGCAGCCTCGATCTCGACGTTCTTCTCTTCGTCCATTCCAACCTCTTCCATAGTTGTGCATCTGCTGTGCAGCAGATATCTGTCTGGGGGATTTGCCATACATGACAATACTCGCAGGAGAGAGTCCTATCTGCGGGAATGGGCTTTATCGGCCCATCTACACGTGACGTCCATAAAAACAGGTACCTGTACAATTATTTCACAGTGCCACGCCCATGAAAGGTATGCTGGGAAGGCACAGAACGTGACGACCAGGACGGTGCATCGATGCTGACCATCAACCATGCGATACTGCATGCCTATGACTTCGAGACAAGTTCGAACTATGAGAGCACACGCGAGCTCGATGTGAGCGAGAAGGCCATTCGCTCCTATGTGACGAGGCTCGTGCGCAAGACCCTTTCCTCTTCCGAGAGCAAGCACGGGATGTTCAGCCCTGAGAGCAATTTCCACGAGGAGCTCAGGCGCTACCGTGCCTCAGAGCTCGATTTCGTGGCCCTCTCGAAGGAGGTAGGGGACTTCTTCTTCGAAGAGCTCATGAAGTCGGATGACAAGCTGCCCTATGACCTGCTTGTCGCCGATGTGACGGATACAGAGAAGGCGTCTGCTCCCCAGACCGACGAGGAGGTGGATGCCTCCTTCGAAGGAAATGCGCGCGAGGTCTTTGCGATCGTGCTGCTTGCCAGAAAGCAGGGCTATGTGCACGATGTGCGCGAGGACATGCATCTCACCGATATCGTGAAGACCGATGCGCTCCTGCCGCTGCCGACGCAGAAGGTGGACTCCTATGCGGCAATCGATCTCGGCACAGGCGAGATCGACTTCTCGGACAAGGCGCGCACGATTGCGGGACAGGAGTCCTTCATCATCCCTGACGGCCTTCTCCAATGCACCCAGGAAGCCTCGACCCGCGAGGTCATCCAGAGCGTGACGCTTGCCGTCCAGGATGTGGCAGAAGAGTATGGCCTCACGCCGGCAGTCGAGGTGAGCCGTGCCAAGGCCTATGTGACGGAGCAGGCAGACGAGGCAGAGGCAATCGAGCCGCGCGAGATCGGCAAGAAGATCTTTGCAGACAGGCCCGAAGCCCAGGCGCGCTACGAGGAGAAGATGCGCGAATCGGCAAGTGCCGCCTCCATCCCCGAGGAGGTGCCGGTGAGGACGTCTGTTGCCCACCGCATCGCGAAGAACCACCGCATCCGCACCGATACCGGCATCGAGATAACGTTCCCGAGCGAGTATTCGTCAAACGATGACTTCATCGAGTTCACGACCTTGCCGGATGGGCACATCTCGATCACGATCAAGGGTGTCGAGCACATAGAGAACAGGTAGAAGAGAGCCCCGGCACCTGTCCGGGGCTCATCTGTCACGTATTGTCTCCGGCGTCTTCTGTGCCCTCATCGCTCTTCTCCGGCACCGGCGCATCTTCGAGCGTCAGGCTGAAGTCGCAGCACGGGTCTCCATCGGCAAGGCACATCGTGCGCTCGAGCTTGATGCCTGCAAGCTCTGCCCAGACATCGGGCATGCGGCAGGCGGCGCGCATGAGCTCTGGCACCCCGAGCTCATGGTAGAGCCTCAAGATGCCGCAGCTCCGGTACGTCACCATGTAGTCTCTGTCGGACCCCGTGGTATAGATATAGCGCCAGCCATAGTCTGCGCACCGCATCTGCGTGAGCAGGGCGCTTCTCTGGATGTCGCGCTGGCCCTGGATGCTGAAGTCGTCGCGGAGCTTCGCTGCGATTTTCAGGCAGGCGCTGCTGCGGGCGCAGACATCGGCAAAGAGTCCGGCGCACTCCTCGGGGGTCGGCGCGACGTCGGGGTCCTGGGCGCGCGCGGCGATATAGACGCTTGCCAGAAGGCCCGCCTGAAGGAGCGACCAGAAATAGCGCCTGCCCTGGCGCGGGTCTTCGATGCCGCCGACGATCTCGCGGAACCGTATCTGCGCATTCTTCATGATGGCGGAAGCATCTTCCTGCCCGTAGCGACGGGTCAGCTCCGCCCTCAGGTCCCTTTCGAGAATATGCCACACGAGACGTGGCGTCATTCCATACTGCATGTCGAGAAGATGCTCCTTGCTGGCAAACGGTCCCAGACAAGAGGATACTATGACGGAAAACGTTTGGGGAGTAGCTTGGCCGTAAGCGAGGTTTCATGAGTTCGCCTTTCGTATCCCTTGCCTTGATCATGGCAGTAGCGGCAGCAGCGCCGTATATCGCAAGCCTCGTTCCGGGACGCGCCGTGCCGGAAGTGGTCTTTCTCGTCTTTGCCGGTGCCCTTCTGGGGCCGAACATGGCAGGCGTCCTCTCGACGTCGTCTTCTGCCATCTCATTCCTGTCTGATCTGGGCGTCGCCTTCCTCTTTCTCAATGCGGGCTATGAGATAGATCCGAAAGACCTTGGCGGACGGATGGGTCTGCATGCCATTCTTGCCTGGGCGGCATCGCTCCTGCTTGCCATCCTGCTCACGACGGCCTTGATGGCAGACCGCTTCACGGGACAGGCGGGTGTCGCCTTTGCCATCTGCCTCACGACGACTGCCTTCGGCACGCTTGCGCCGATCATGCGCGACCGCCATCTCATGGGGACAGCGGTGGGGCGTGCGGTGAGCGTCTACGGTGCCTACGGCGAGCTCCTGCCGATCCTGGCAATGGCGCTTCTGATGTCGACGAGGAGCACGCGCGCAACGATTGCGACGCTTCTGATCTTTGTCGCTATCTGCCTTGCGATCCTTGCCTTCCCGGCACTGCTGCCCCGTGTGCGCGAGAGGATCGACTCCTGGCTGAAAGAGAACGCTTGGTCGGGCTCGCGGCCTCTCCTGCGCCTCTCGATCCTCCTTCTCTCTGTCCTTGTCATGGCCTGCGAGGTGCTCGATCTCGAGCCCGTGCTTGGCTCCTTCATCGCCGGCTTCATCCTCGGCGCCTTTGCACCGCATGACCATGTGCTCGAGGAGAAGCTGCAGGATATCGGCAACGGCTTTCTCGTGCCTGCCTATTTCGTGATTTCGGGGGCTGGCGTGAGCCTGCCGGCAGCCTTTGAAAACGTCGGCCTTCTCTTCGGCTTCATCGGCCTTCTTGTCCTTATCCGCGGCGGCATTGTGGCCGTCTCCCTCAACATCAACAAGGAGACGCGTGGCATGCGCAAGCGCGAGAAGTATGCCGTCTCTGCCTACTGCACGATGGCGCTGCCGCTTGTCGTGGCAGTGACGGATGTAGCGGTCGAATCTGGCGCCATGGGCACGAATACCGCCTCGATTCTCGTTTCGGCAGGAGCGATCACGGTACTCCTCATTCCTATCGCGACAAGCTTCGTGCGTGTCGGTGCCGAGTCCGATGTCTTTTCCGCTGTGCATGAGGTGGCAGCAGAGAAGCTGCCGATCCAGAAGGTCTGGCGCGAACACAAGGCTCTTCTGGTGGCAGACGAGAAGCGCTTTGCAGCCGCTGTCGAGCAGGAGGCAGAGCACGGCCACAAGCTCGACTCCTTCGAATATCTCGTGACCGGCGCCCCTCCGACAAAGAGCTGGAAGGAAGATCCTCAGGAGAAAACGGAATAGAAGGCCCGATGGGCCAGATGAGGAAGGGAGCCGGCAGTGCCGGCTCCCTTCTGCTTCCACGCTTCTCTGCTATCCGATCCGGTGCACCCGGGCAGGATCGAAGCGGCCAGGACCTGTGGGAGAGATGGGCTTTGCGGGATGCCCGACCGCAACGATTGCGAAGGGGGCAAGGCCTGCATCGTCGGGGATTCCCAGGACCTGTGCAGTGGCGTGCACGCGCTCCTCCATGGGGTAGATGCCCTGCCAGACAGCGCCCAGGCCGAGCTCTGCCGACTCGACGAGGATGTTCTCGATTGCGGCGCCCATATCCTGCTCTGCCATATCGGGGCAGGGGAGGCCTTCTGTCTTCAGGCAGGGAACGATTGCAAGCGCAGCATGAGCGCAAGGCTTCGCATACGGGGAGGCAGAAGCAAGCGCCTCGAGCTGGACCTTGCCTTCGACAACCCAGAATTCCCAGGGCTCTTGGTTCATGGCAGAAGGCGCTGCCATGGCAGCCCGCAGAAGCCGCTCCACCTGCTCCTCTGTGACTGCTTCGTCTGTGTACGCCCTCACGCTCGTGCGGGCAAATACCGGATCCTGTGTTTCCATGTCGGTCCTTTCTCGTGAATCTTCTCCGACTCTTCTCGAAGCTGGCCGATGATATGCTGGGAAAGTCCGAAAGGGGTCTAGGAACAATGACGCTCGTGCAGCTGCGCTATGCGATAGAGATTGCCGAAGCAGGATCCATCTCTGCTGCGGCAGCGCGTCTGTTTGTCGCGCAGCCGTCGCTCTCGAAGGCGATCTCTGAGCTTGAGCATGAGATGGGCATCCAGATCTTCGAGCGCTCGCGCAGAGGCGTCGAGGTGACGGAGGAAGGGACACGCTTTCTCTCCTATGCAAGGCAGGTCGTCGAGCAGGCAGAGCTCCTCGAGAGCCACTACCTCGGCGATACCTCTGGCGTGCGCCGTGTCTTCGGCGTCTCTGCCCAGCACTATGCCTTTGTCGTCAATGCCTTCGCCGAGCTCGTGCGCGAATATGGGCAGGACCGCTATGAGTTCTCCCTGCGCGAGGGAACGACGTTCGGCACGATCGAGGATGTGCGCCTGCAGCGCTCGGAGCTCGGCGTGCTCTTCCGCAACAGCTTCAACCGCGAAGTGATCACGAATGCGTTGCGCGATGCTGACCTCAGGTTCTGCCCGCTCTTCGAGGCGAAGGAGCATGCGTTCCTCGCAAAGGGACATCCTCTCGCAGGACGCGCAAGCGTGAAGCTCGAAGATCTGGCACCCTACCCCAGGCTCTCCTATGACCAGGGCATGAAGAATTCCTTCTTCTTCTCCGAGGAGCCCTATCCGACAGAGGCAGTGGACAAGGCAATCGTCGTAACGGACCGGGCGACCCTCTTCAATCTCCTGATCGGCCTCTATGGCTACACGATCTCGTCGGGCATCCTTTCGGCCGACCTCAACGGTACGGATATCGTGGCGGTGCCGCTCGAGCCCGCCGGCACGATGGAGATCGGCTATATCAGCCAGGTCCACCGTCCGCTCTCGGCTCTTGCCAAGAGCTATCTCGACCATCTCGAATCGTATGTCAGGCGCTATTTCTCGAATTCGGATATATAGCGCAAAGCTATAGGTAGCGATAGATAACTCGTAGTTTCATATGGCATCGATTGATGGGATGATGCATCCATCAGACAGCAGACCCTGATGGAGGCAGCCATGAGCATTGCATATGACAGGAAGACCCCGCACCGCTTCGACGTCGTCGGAAGCTTCCTGCGGCCAGAGAGGCTCCACGACGCGCACTATGCCTGGAAGGCAGGAAAGATCTCCGCAGAAGAGCTCAAGGCCATAGAAGACGAGTGCATACGAGACCTTGTCGCGAAGGAGAAAAAGGCAGGTCTCGGCGTGATCACAGACGGCGAGTTCCGCCGCGAGACCTGGCATCTCGACTTCATGTGGGCCTTTGACGGCATCGCCCACAAGCCTGCCGAGGCAGGTCTTCCGTTCCACGACGAGGCGGCAAAGATTGACGATACGTACCTTGTGGGCAAGATCGCCTACAAGGGCGCCCATCCCTTCATCGACCACTTCCGCTTCGTCCAGGCGCTTGAGGACGAGCGTACCGTCGCAAAGCTCACGATCCCCGCTCCTGCGCAGTTCCTGGAGCAGTTCGCGATGCCGTTCAACAAGGAGACGACGGACAAGGTCTATGCAAGCCATGCAGAGCTTGCAGACGATATCGTGGCGGGATATGCTGCCTTCATCCAGGACCTCTATGCAGCAGGCTGCCGCAATCTCCAGCTTGATGACTGCTCGTGGGGCATGGTCGTCGATCCGCATGCAGAGCAGTTCTTCGGCGTCGATGAGGCGGGACTTGAGCAGGTGAAGGAAGCGCTCCTCGAGGTGAACAACCGCGTGCTTGCTGCCTCTCCCGAAGACCTTACGGTCAATACGCATATCTGCCGTGGCAACTTCCATTCGACCTGGGCCTGCGAGGGCGGCTACGACGGCGTGGCCGACTTCCTGCTTGCCCGCGAGAATGTACATGCCTTCTTCCTCGAGTACGACGATGCACGCTCCGGCAGCTTCGAGCCGCTTGACAAGGTGCCCGAAGACAAGCTTGTCGTGCTTGGCCTCGTGACGACGAAGCGCCCCGAGCTCGAGGACCGCGAGACCGTGATTGCACGCATCCATGAGGCAGCGAAGTATGTGCCGCTTTCGCGACTCTGCCTCTCTCCCCAGTGCGGCTTTGCCTCCTGCGACTGCGGCAACAAGCTCACCGAGGAAGAGCAGTGGGCAAAGGTTGCCCTCGTGCGCTCCATTGCAGAAGAGGTCTGGGGCTAGGATCTTCCCATGCAAAGCAGGCGGCGCCCCGCATCCTTATGGGTGCAGGGCGCCGCTGCCTTGTCTCTAGGAAGTCTGCCTAGTCGAGCTCGGCGAAGTCCGGCTCGAAGATGTCGGCGCAGCTGAAGGTATGGGCGCCTTCGTCGTAGGCGAATGTGAAGATGGAGCAGTTCTTGATGCCGGGATGGTACTGGACGACGTTCGCGTCCTTCCAGGAGCGGATGAAGTTCGCGCAGGCTGCTCCGTGGCTCACGGCCAGAGCGCAGGACACATCCGGGCGGGACATGATCTCTTCGGTCGCCTTCCGCATGCGTGCGACGAGCGTCTCCTGGGAGTCCCCGCCATACGGCACGAAGAAATCGCCGAAGGGAGGGGCAGGATTCAGGAAATTGTCTTCCCCCTCGTAGGCGCCGAAGTTCCATTCCTTGAGGCCACGGAGGCGCTCGTAGGGAGGGATCTCTCCATAGGCCTCGAGGCAGACATCCTCGAGCGTATCTGCGGCACGCTCGCTCGTGCTCGAGAAGAAGTGGTCGGGGCGTATGCCAAGCTCCCTGAAATGACGTCCGGCGATGCGTGCCTGGGCATGGCCGCGTTCGGTCAGAGGCGAGTCGCACCAGCCCTGGTTCTTGTGGTGGACATTGAAGAGCGTCTCGCCGTGCCGCATGAGATAGAGCGCCTTCATGGTCTGTCTTTCTCCTGGAATGGGTCCTGGCCTGAGCATAGCAGGAGCCGGATGCTCTGTCTGAGCACACGGCTTTCAGGTGCGCTTCTGCCTGCGTTCAGCCTGGTTTTCATCTCTCTTCAAATGTCTCGAAGCATTGTGCGCTGTCTGCATTGTCGATGCCCACAAGCGTCCAGGCAGGCGTGACACGCGGTATATCTAGGCCAACAGCAATCGAGCTTTATGGAATGGAAGGGGTCCGTCATGAAGCGACCGAGCAGCCTCGAAGGCGTGTCTGTGCAGACAGGACGGAAGGCGTTCCGGAAAGATCTCGCACGAGTTGGTGCATTCGCGCTGACAGGCGTCCTCGTCTTCTCGTCTGCGCCTCTGTATGCCTTTGCAGAAGGGGCACCTGCCGCACCGAGCGGACAGTCCCAGCCGGGCGAGCCGCTGACAGGCGGCGCTGGCGGCATGGGCCAGGGTGCCGGAGCCGATACGATGGCCTACGACTACACAGGGACGCTTTCCGGCATCCTCGTCGCTGACGGCACGGAGAGCGACTCGACCAGCACGACCGTGAGCACGGCGAAGGATGTGAATGCTGCGCTTGTCCAGAATGGCGGCACGCTCACGCTTGATGCTGCGACGCTCCAGAAGTCGGGTGACGATACGGATGGAGACTCCTGCAACTTCTACGGCGTGAACTCGATCCTGCTTGCTGTGGGCGAAAGATCGACTGCCACGGTGCAGAGAAGCACGCTTTCGACTACCTCCGAGGGGTCGAACGGCATCTTTGCAACCGATGGTGCGACCGTCCTTGCCTATCAGGATGAGATCGCGACGACGGCAGGCAACTCGCGCGGTCTCGATGCTACCTATGGAGGTAAGATCCTGGCGTCGGAGCTCTCGATCTCGACCGAAGGCGACCATTGCGCCGCGCTTGCAACAGACCGCGGCGGCGGCACGGTCTCGGTCACGGCCTCAGATCTTTCGACGGCAGGCTCCGGCTCGCCTCTGCTCTATTCGACGGGCGATGTCGAGGTCTCGGGCGTCACGGGAACCGCCACCGGCTCGCAGATCGCCGGCATGGAAGGCCTCAACACGATCCTCATCGAGGACTCGGACCTCACGAGCACGATGACAGAAGCGACAGCGTCCGACCCCATGGCAGATGCCGTGATCATCTACCAGTCGACCTCAGGCGATGCGGAGAGCACGACAGGCGAGACAGCCAAGTTCCAGGCAGCGGACTCGACGCTCTCGAGCTCGATCCAGTCAGGTTCCTTCTTCTATCTGACGAACACGTCGGCCGATATCGTGCTTTCGAACACGACGCTCGATTTTGACTCCGACGCGGCGGCGCTGCTGACAGCAGAGGGCAACAGCTCGAACAATTGGGGCAGTGCCGGCTCGAATGGTGCGACGGTGCGCTTCACCGCTATCGGCGAGACGCTTTCCGGAAAGATCTCTGCAGACACGATCAGCTCGGCTGACGTCTATCTGACCGGCGGCACGACATGGACCGGTGCGGCGGACATCGAGCAGAGCTCTGCCGGCTCGACATCCGAGACGCCTCTTTCGGTTTCAGTCGATGGGACCTCTTCCTGGGCCGTGACAGCAGACTCGACGGTCTCGAACCTCACGCTTGCAGATGGTGCCACCGTTGTGGACAGCTCGGGAAACGACGTCCAGATCGTCGATGCTTCCGGCAAGGTGCTCAGATCCGGCACCTCTGATGTGATCGTGACGGTCGAAGGGAGCTATGGCACGGCCTACGATGCCTCCTCTGCTGGCACGCTTGCGACGAGCACGGCAGACCGCAGCGCCTTCGATGAGGCATTCGGTACCGATACATCCTTCACGATGGGCGAAGGCGTCACTCAGGCAAGCGATACCGAAGACACATCGGCTTCTTCCGAGGCGGCTTCTGATGCCGCATCCAGCACGGAGAGCACGCAGGCAAGCCCTTCGTGGTGGGACAGCATCGTGAACTTCTTCAAGAGCATCTTCGGATAGGAAAGACTGCACGGCCCTGAGGCTTCTCTCGGGGCCGTGCTGCTGTGCGAGGATGCCCGATCCAAGCACGCGCACGAGCGCCTCGGCATCCTCGTCTTTCGTGGCCCGGCTTGTCGCGAGACACACAATCGTGTGATGCTCGTCTGGCTTCTCCCGGAAGCTTGCAAGCGCCACTTCGCCGAGACGCTTTGCCTGGGAGTTGGAGAGGATGGGGAAGACCTGGTTCGTCTCGGTCGGATGGGCAAGCGCGATGCCGGCATCTTCGAAGGCATGAGAGATCTCGTGCGCGTGGGCGATGGCAGGCCTGCCGATGCGCTTATAGAGCCCATCCTCGAAGAAGGCCTCGAATTGGACGCCGAGCAGACGTCCCTTGGCAAGGCGGGCTCCTTGCTGCTTCACGAACGTGAAGAAGTGGGGGACAAGCTCAGGCTTCGGGAAGACAAGCGCCTCGCCGAAGAGCGCACCGCACTTCGTGCCGCCGATAAAGAAGGCATCGGTGAGATGTGCGGGGTCTTCGAGCGTGTCATCGTTTTCCGGTGCAGCAAGGGCATAGGCAAGGCGTGCGCCGTCGCAGCAGATCTTGAGATGGCGGGCATCTGCGACCGAACGCAGCGCCTCGAGCCCTGCCTTCGTATAGATGAGGCCATACTCGTCTGGCTGGGAGATGCAGATGAGTGCCGGCTGGACCATGTGGCCACGGTTGCCATCCTTCTCCCAGAGCCTCATGAATTCGTCGACATCCCCTGCTGCAAGCTTGCCGTCGTGGCTGGGGATTGCGGGCACCTTGTGGTCGCCTGCTTCGATAGCGCCTGCCTCATGCACGGCGATGCGTCCCGAGGTGGCGCAGATGACGCCCTCCCAGGGAGCAGGCAGGGCACAGATCGCGACCTCGTTCGTCTGCGTGCCGCCGACGAGGAAGAAGACCTCGGCGGAGGGCGCCTTGCAGGCACTCTTTATGAGCTGCTGCGCATGGAGGCTGTGCTCGTCGAGCCCATAGCCTGCGCTCTTCTCGTGGTTCGTTGCCACGAGACGGTCCATGATGGCATCGGCAAAGCCCTCGAGATAATCGGAAGAGAAATCGAGCTTCTCCTTTGCGGCCTGCGATGCTTCCCGCTCATGGGTGCGCTCTGCATAGATCGTGTGGCGGGCGGTCTGGAAGGCGGCAATACGGAGATGGACCAGTGGCTCAACAGCCGCGCGGCCGATCTCTGCTTCTGCGCAAAGCTGGCGCGGGGCACCTGCTACGACTGGAAGGCACTCTATAGGGATGAGATGGTCATGTGGCTGCCGAAGGACCATCCTCTGGCAGGGGCTGCGAGCTATCCGATCCGGAATCTCGAGCACGAGGCATTCATCCATGCGCTTGCCGACCATGATACGGACCAGGACCGGCTGATCCGCGAGGAGGCGCTCCACATCGAGGACCGCTATGAGACGACCGATGGCTTCACGACCTGCAGCATGGTCTAGGCAGGACTCGGCGTGAGCTTCAACCAGCGTCTCATCAGCAGGAAATGGGCGGGAGCCGTGGCAGAGGTCCCCTTCGAGGAGCCACACTATATCTCTCTCGGCATCGCTGTGCCATCTCTTGCTGAAGCCTCTCCTGCAGCACAGCGCTTCATTGCCTGCATCGAGGGCCTCATGCCGCGCCTGGCAGCCCTTGCCCAAGCTCCTGCCTGAGCTTTCTGCATAGCCAAGGACCCTTCTCTCCGTTCGCGGAGCCTTACAGAAAGCTGCACATGGATAAGCCGCTTTCCTGCGAGAATGGCAGGTGCCTCATGGTGGGGCATGCTGCATTGCGAATATGTGAGGCATGCCGTATCATTTGACAGATGCAGGCAGAGCGTCTGAGGGGGCCTCAGCCTGCATGCATAGCCAGGAAGGCGTCTGGCCATCCATACGCAGGGAGCGATTCCTGCCACGAGAGAGGGGTTCTGCTGTGGGATATGTGCTCACGCGGGATGGATTCGACGAGCTCATAGCGAAGCTCGGCGAAACCTATCGCATCTATGCTCCGGTGCTCAAGAAGGGGGAGGGACGCTTCACCGACGTCGATGTCGTGCGCTATGACTTCGTGGCGTCCGGCTCCGAGATGGAGCTCGAGAAGAAGTCTGACTATCCGGCGAAGGAGATCCTGAGCCCGCTGTCAGAGACGCTCTTCTACTTCACGGAGGATTCCGTCAAGGAAGCAGATATCGATCCGCGCGACGTGATCGTGTTCCTGCGTGCCTGCGACCTCCACGGCGTCCGTCGTCTCGACCAGATCTATCTCGACAACGGTCCCTCGAAGGACTACTTCTACAAGCGCATCCGCGACCACGTGCACTTTGCCCTCATCGGCTGCACGAAGAGCTTTGCAAGCTGCTTCTGCGTCGATATGGGCACGAATGTGGCGCCCGTGGGCTGGATGTTCTCAGTCGAGGAAGCAGAGGACAAGATCCTTTCCGCTGTGGCAGACAAGGACCTGGACCCCATCTTCGCTGCCTGCGCAGAGAAGGAAGAGGACGTCACACCGGCTTCCGTCACGGAGAACGAGGTGCATGTGACACGCCCCGAGACGGTGCCGAATGCGATCTATCGCTCCGACATGTGGAACGAGTACACGGACCGCTGCATCGAGTGCGGCCGCTGCACGATCGCCTGCCCGACCTGCTCCTGCTACACGATGCAGGATGTGTTCTATACAGAGAACGGCCGTGTCGGCGAGAGGCGCCGTGTGCAGGCAAGCTGCATGATCGACGGCTACTCCGATGTCGCAGGCGGCGGCTCCTACAGAAAGACCGCTGGCGAGCGCATGCGCTTCAAGGTGCTTCACAAGGTCTATGACTTCAGGCGCCGCTTCGGCTACGACATGTGTGTCGGCTGCGGTCGCTGCGACGATATCTGCCCGGAATACATCAGCTTCGCTGCCTGCGTGAACAAGCTCAATGCTGCCTGCGAAGCCTACGAGAAGGAAGAGGAGGCGAAGGAGAATGCCTAGCCAGACGGTGACGTTCGACGCTGTGAACGATGCGGCCGTGAACCCCTACATCCCCTTCTCGTCAGAGATCCTCGATGTGATCAAGCACACGAAGAAGGAATACACGTTCAGGATGGCATATGAGGGAGAGGTGCGCCCGGGCCAGTTCTTCGAGGTATCCGTCCCGAAGTTCGGCGAGGCACCGATCTCTGTCTCCGGCATCGTGCCCGGCAAGTCCATCGACCTCACGATCCGCCGTGTCGGCAGGGTCACGAACGAGGTCTTCGAGAACTATGTGGGCCAGAAGCTCTTCCTGCGCGGGCCCTTCGGCAATGGCTTCGATGTAAGCCTCTACCAGACAGGCGAGGTCGTCGTCGTTGCCGGCGGCACCGGCGTCTCTCCGGTCCGTGGCGTCATCGACTCTCTTGCCTCCTCTCCCGACCCAGAGGACAAGTACGTGATCGTCGGCTTCAAGAGCCCGGACGATATGCTCTTCCGTGACGACCTTGCCCGCTGGGACAAGGCGCTGAACCTGACGCTCACAGTCGACGGGGCGCCTGAAGGCTACGAGGGCAATATCGGCCTTGTCACGAAGTACATCCCGGACCTGCCGCTCAAGGACCCGAAGACAGCCCAGGCAGTCGTCGTCGGTCCTCCTCCCATGATGCGCTTCTCGATCAAGGGCTTGCTTGAGCTCGGCTTTGCCGAGGAGAACATCTGGGTCAGCCAGGAAAGGCGCATGTGCTGCGGCCTTGGCAAGTGCGGACACTGCCGCATCGGCGAGCGCTATGTCTGCCTCGATGGCCCGGTCTTCAACTACACCGTGTCCAAGGACATGCTGGATTAGGAGGGAACGCATGATTCAGGACGTGAATGTCAAGGCGCTCAAGAAGAATGCCTTCCGCTACAGCAAGGTCCGCGGCGAGACGGCAAGCCGTATCCGCATCCCGGGCGGCCTCGTCTCGGCAAAGAGCATGGCCAGGATCGTGGAGATTGCCGAGGAGTTCGGAGATGGCCAGATCTTCCTGACGAACAGGCAGGGCGTCGAGATTCCCGGCATCAAGCTCGAAGACATGCCGAAGGTGAACGAGAAGCTCCAGGCCATCATCGAGGACACGAAGATCAATCAGGAGGATACGGCAGACGGCTATCTGGCTTCCGGCACGAGGAACATCGTTGCCTGCCCGGGAAAGAGGCTCTGCCCCTTCGGCTGCTATGACACGACGGCCTTCGCCCAGCGCATGGACCAGGCAATCTTCCCGAACAACCGCCATGTGAAGGTCGCCTTCACCGGCTGCTCGAACGACTGTGCCCATGTCGCCCTCAACGACTTCGGCATCATCGGCATGACCGAGCCGCAGTACGACCCGGCACGCTGCATCGGCTGCGGCCAGTGCGTCAAGTGGTGCCAGCGCAGGTCGGTCTCTGCCCTCGAGATGGTGAATGGCAAGGTCGTGCGCAACGAAGACCGCTGCATCGGCTGTGGCGTCTGCGTCGTCTACTGCCCGACCCGCGCCTGGACGAGAAGCCCCGAGCACTACTTCCGCCTCAAGATCTTCGGCCGCACCGGCAAGCAGAATCCGCGCATGGCAGAGGACTGGCTGAGGTGGGTGGACGAGGAGTCCATCTTGAAGATCGTGAAGAACACCTACGCCTATATCGAGGAGTACATCAACCCGAATGCGCCAGAAGGGAAGGAGCACATTGGCTACATCGTGGACCGTACCGGCTTCGACGAGTTCGTGAAGTGGGCGCTCAAGGATGTGGAGCTTCCCGAGAAGTGCCAGCAGGCACAGCGCGTCTACTGGGGCGGCAAGCGCTACGACCGCGACAACGAGCTCAGATAGCTTCAGCTCTCTCCGGCATGCAGGGAGGCGCGGAGCGATGTGGCGCCTCCCTTTTCCGATTCTTCGCTGTTCCTGGCGGCAGTGCATGGGACCGCCAGCCATGCCGGGCAATCCGCTGGCTTTTCATGCAGCACCGAGGGGCTGATGCCGCACATGGCTCCGCTACCTATGCCTCTTGCGCGGCAGATCTTTCCTGCGGCATCGCCACAGCGGATGCCTGCTTTTGCTTGAAGCCCATGCTTGCCTGCAGAAACGAGCCATCTGCCCTCTTCCTGGACAGGATCGGGCATCTGGATGAGCTTTTGCCCGAAGGCTCAGGGAGCTCTTCGAAGGCCTGCTCTCTCAGGGGAATCAAGACTGACGGCTTTGATCTGGGACTCGGCCCTCAATCCCATGAGCGCATAAATGAAGGAAGACATCTCAATGATGCGCATGTCCAGCGGTTTTGCATATGCGGATATGCTGAGAGCTTCTTCGCTATCGATGGGGCAGCAGCTGCCTTTGGTCTACGATTGCGCTTGTCCGGTTCCGCCATGGAAAAGGGAGGCCCGATGGCTGCAGGCAGGATCCGCGCCTTCGTGCGCAGGCTCAAGGACAGGATCGCGCTCAACAGGAAGACGTTCATCCTCTATTCGGTCCTGCGTGCGCTGGTGCTCGTGACCCTCATCCGCTGCATCATGACGGCGAGGTGGGAAGGCGTTGCGATATCGGTCCTTGTGCTCGTCCTCTTCCTGATGCCGGCGCTTCTCGAGGACCGGGCACATGTCGACATCCCGCCGCTCTTCCAGAACATCATCTACATCTTCATCTTTGCGGCCGAGATCCTGGGCGAGATCGACCACTACTATGTCCTGATTCCTGGCTGGGATACGGTGCTCCATACCCTGAACGGGTTCCTCTGCGCAGCGGTCGGCTTCTCGCTTGTCGACCTCCTGAACCGCTCGAGCGACAAGATCAGCCTGTCTCCGATCTACGTGACGCTTGTTGCCTTCTGCTTCTCGATGACCATAGGCGTGCTCTGGGAGTTCGTCGAATTCTCGTTCGATTCCTTCCTCGGCATGGACATGCAGAAGGACACGATCGTGTCCTCTATATCCTCGGTCGCCCTGGACCCCACGGATACGGGCACCCGCATCCATGTGGACGATATCGTGGATACCGCCATCACATGCGCCTCGGGCGAGGTCGTGCATGTCGCAGGCTACCTCGATATAGGCCTTATCGACACGATGAAGGACCTGCTCGTGAACTTTGCCGGCGCCATGGCCTTCTCCGTCGTCGGCTATGAGCACCTGAAGCGCGGCGAGCAGGGCAGCTGGGCAGACGGGCTTCGGGTGGTGCCGGTAACGCCTCAGGAGGAAGAGGAGACAGATGTTCTTCTTGAGCATATGGCCGTGAAGCGCAACGAGCGCAGGCTGAAGCGGAAGTAGCCTGTCCGCCATCCATTCCTGTCGGGGCCGGCAGCTGCCAAGCGCGAAAGGCTGCGCGGAAAGATGGAGCAGCCCGGGCTTAGGGCTCGGAGCCGAAATGCTTGGGCATTGCCGGCGGCACGGAAGGAAGCGTTCCCGCAATGCGCGAAGCCCTGGAAAAAGAGTTCGCGGCGCTTGAGGAAGAGAAGGGCGCATGTCTTCTCTCTGCAGCAGAGTCCGGGAGCCGTACCGGGCGATTCGCTTCGTGCGGTGTGCGCTTCGTCCCTATGCATGAGCACGCGTGGCTTCTGAGGCGCGAGAAGGGGCGTGACGCCAGCGAATGGAAGTCGGCGAGACGCTCGATGTCTCGGGCTGGGAGATGGCAAGGTCCCTGAGGCCTGTGCGTGTCTTGAATGCTTCCGTTCTTGAATGGCTTGCATCTCCCATCGTCTGTCGGAAGCCCCCTGTCTTCGCAGGCATGAAGGAGCTGGCAGCAGGGGACCACCACCCACGTGTCGGCATCTGCCATTGTCTGGATATGCGATATGGAACCTCCGCGCAGGGCTCGTGCACCCGAAGAGGCGCTTCCCTGCTGCACACCCGATACTGGCAGCACGCCGGATTCTGCAACAGGGCACGGTTCATCCGTGCCCTTCGAAGACCTTTTTGCAGCAGAGCTTGAGCGTGAGCTCCTGCCTCATGCGGACAGGCTTCTGAAAGAGAAGATTAAGAGCGCACCGTGTGTCCGAGGATTCTGAGACCGATGGCTGGTGCGAGCGGTCCTGCTCCGACATCCTGGACAGGGAAAAGCTCGCCCCAAGACGGAAAGGCTTTCATGGGAGTGCATCGGCGAGATGCTCCTGCATGCGCCGGAGGAAGTGCCTGAAAGCCAGACCCCGGCCGGGACACTTACCTGAATTCTGTGCCGCCGCGCTCGGTGCTGGGGGCAATGAGTGCCTGGGCTTCGGCCAAGCGCGGCTTCTGCTCCCCGTCAGGCATGCGGGATTGCCGTCTTGCGCGAAGCGAAGAGCAGCCTCGCTGCATCTTCCGGGTACCCTTCGGAGGGCTCTGGCTCTCCGTCTTTTCGACAGCATGTGCCAGACCCGCACGAAAGCTGCGGCAGCCACGACGGCAGGAAGCAGCTGCCGGAAGCTTTCATGGACGGAGCGAAAGAGGCTGGAAGGCAGGTGGCGGCAGAAAACGAGAGGCTGATCCGATGCAGCCATCGAGTCTCCCAAGGCCGGTGCAGCAGATACGTGCTGCACCGGCTGCCTTGCTGGCGAAGATGCTGCCGCTTCTGGCTAGGCCGTCTGGGCGCGGGAGCGTGTCCTGCCCTGGACCATGCCGACAAGAAGAAAGGCTAGGCCGAAGAGGGCACAGATCGCGATGTCGGCCAGAAGGGGAGCAGCAGCCGCAGGCGTGGCATCTGCCATTGCGCTGGCACCCTCTATTGCAAGTGCAGACCAATACGAGGGCGTGAAATGGGCAAGCGCGATGATGGAGTCGGGCAGAAGCGAGAGCCCTGTCCAGCCGCCGCCCAGGAAGGAGAAGAGCATGCCGAAGATGTTCGCAATCGCATTGGAAGCATTCTCGGAGCAGCCGAGCTGGCCCATGAGGAAGCCTGTGGCAGCCGAGACGAGCGAATAGGCAAGCAAGGCGGCACCGACGATTGCCATCTGCACAGGCGAGTCCGCGATGGCAGTGCGTCCCAGGATGGCAGCTTGGAGGCCGAAGTTCCATGCCCAGTCAATGAGTGCGACTGCGGCGCAGGCAGCGAAGAGCGCAAGGCTTCTGGTGCGTGACGGTTCGGGAGAGGCAAGCCTTCTCATCTTCACCGGAGCCCTGTTGACCTCGGCCATGAGGACAGCGATGCAGACGGTCACGCTCGCAAAGATGGGATAGGCGGAAAACTCTGCTGCAACCACGATGGACGACGGCAGGGGAGATGCCTTCTGAGCGATGAGGGAGGTCGCGGCGCTCTCCTTCCAGGCGCTGTCCGCTGCGTCCGCAATGCCTTCTGCATCTCCGCCTAGCACAGCCGCATTTCCGTAGAGTGCATTTGCATAGCTCGTGACTTCGAGGTCGAGGAGCCTGCCGCGGCCGGACTGATAGGAGATGTAGGTCTCGAGCGGAGGGGCATCTGTTCCGGCTGCGGCGGCATCCATGAGGGCATCTCCCCAGCCTTCGGGAATGACGAGAAGGTAGGAGACCGTATCGCGGGCCAGGGCATCCTGGATGGCGAGCTTGTCATCCGGGATGTCCATCGCATCGTTGCCGTCCTTTGCATGCGCGGCAAGCGCTTCGGAGAGCCGTGAGCCATCGCGGTCGATCACGGCGACGCTCACGGAGGCGGGACGGAATTCTGCCGTATCCGGCGAGGCGCTGCCGAGACCGGAGATGATGCCGACAGAGGAGATGAGAATGAGGTAGATCACGATATAGACCTTGTGGGCAGACAGGATCTTGAGGTAGGTCTTAAAGGTGCTCATGAGAGATCCTCCTCATACGCAAGGATGCCAGGGCGAAAAATGCCAGCGCCATGAGGACAAGGGCTGTGCAGCGCGCCTGGAAGGCATCGAGCGTGTCATAGTAGAGCAGGGCATAGAAGCAGTTCGTCATTTCCCAGAGCGGATTTGCATAGGCAAGGAAAGGCACCGAGGATTCGACGAGGTCGGCAAGCGACTGCGAGGCCGGGCCATAGAGCCCCGTGAAGAGCGAAAGCAGGCATACGATGCCTGACACCATGCCGCTCTCCATGGCAGGGATCGTGCCGAGGAGGGCACCTGCTGCACAGGCCACGAGCGCCGAGAGGAAGATGGCAAGAAGGACAAGCGCTACATTGTCGCCGAAATCGACCTCGGCGACGAAGCGCATGAAGAGGAAGGCTGCGAGCATGCAGGCAAACTCGCAGAGCCAGGTGCCGAGAAGCGTGCCCAGAAGCATGCGCCAGCGGGGCGTTGAGGCAAGCGTCGTACGTGCGCCGACAGGTCCTGCCTCGGGCAGAAGCCTTCTCACCGATTGCATGGCAGCTGAGGCACCAAGTCCTGCTGCCATAGCAAGAAGGGCAAAGTAGTAGCGGACATCCGGGGCGGGTGCCGTCTTCGTGGCGGTGAGGCGTACCGTGCTCACAGCTCCTGCTTGGAAAGCAGCGAGCGCTGCCCCTGACTGCACAAGATCGGGGCGCAGCGCTGTGATGTGTTCGATCGCAGAGCGCATCCTCACGTAGGTATCGAGCACTTCGGTCAGCACCGAGGCAGGGAGGCTTCCATGCTCGGTCAGGCTCGAGGCGCTCACATGCAGCTCGGGCACTCCGTCATCTGAGACGGTGAGGTAGGCATCGATTCTTCCTGCATCGGCTGCGTCCTTTGCTTCCTCTTCTGTCTCGAAAGAGACGAGGTCTGCGATGTGGCTCTCCGAGTCTGTGTCGGAGATGGAAGCGAGCGTCGCATCGAGGCCTGCTGCCTTCTCGAAGTTCTCGTCGTGCACGACGCCGAGCGTGGAGCCGACCATCGCATAGACATCGTCGAATCCTGAGAACATGCCCATGAAGATGCAGGTCAGGATGATCGGAAAGGCAAGGGCCCAGACAAGGAGCGCCTTGTCGCGCACAAGCGCAAGGACACAGGTCTTGAAGCTTGCAAGCATGGCTGCCTCCTTACGCCTCGTCGCGGAGCTCTCGTCCGCAGATCTCGAGGAAGACATCGTTCAGGGTCGGCGGCTCCGAGAGCACGCGGCCGTAGGCGATGTGCGCTCCGGCAAGCACGGCGAGGATGTCTTGGAGATTGTGGGCGCCAGCGGCGCACTGGACGCGGAGCATGCCGTCTGCCATCTCTGCGCGGCGCACAAGTTCAAGCGAGCGCAGCTGCTCGAGCGTTGTCTTGTCCATGCTGCCGACCTCGATCGAGATCTTCTCGCCGGTGCCGATCATGCCCTTGAGCTCGTCTGCACTTCCGCTTGCGACCGAGCGTCCATGGTCCATGATCATGATGCGGCTGCAGAGGCGCTCTACCTCTTCCATGTAGTGCGAGGTATAGATCACGGTCGCGCCTTCCTGGTTCAGGCGCTCGATGCCTGAGAGGATGGACTCGCGGCTCTGGGGGTCGACCGCGACTGTCGGCTCGTCGAGGATGATGAAATCGGGCCTGTGCGCGATGCCGCAGGCGATGTTGAGGCGACGGAGCAGTCCTCCTGAGAGCTTCTTCGGGCGGAACTTCTCGAATTTCTCGAGTCCTACGAAGGCGATAGCGTCATCCACCAGTGCACGGCGCTGCGTCCGGTCTGGCACATAGAGCGCGCAGAAGCTGTCCACGTTCTCGCGTACCGTGAGTTCGTCGAAGACGGCAACCTCCTGGGGCACGACTCCGATGTGGCGCTTGAGGTCGTAGCTTGTGGGCTTCATGGGCTTGCCGAAGAGTTCGATCTTGCCATGGTCATAGGTCAGAAGCTGCAGGATGCAGTTGATGGTTGTCGTCTTGCCGGAGCCGTTGGGACCCAAGAGTCCGAACATCTCGCCGGGCATGATATCGAGGGAGAGATGGTCTACGGCAACGAGCTCGCCGTAGCGCTTCACGAGGTTGTCGATGTGGACGACGGGTGTGCGGGATTCCATGGTGGACTCCTTTCCAAGGCTGCTGATGCAATTCTCAGGGAACGGCGTGCCTTTCGGAAGTGACCTCCGTCACCACCTGCATCATGACATTTGTCATGGTCTGCCCATGCTTTCCTCCGGCTGAAAAGGATGGAGGGCATCTGCGCCTATACTTGTCCCATGGAGAGAGCGGCTGACAAGACACTGATGGGATTTGCCTGCCTGGCGCTGGCTGCGCTGGCGGGCGAGGTGCCCGTTCAGACAGTGAGTGCACTGCTATTGGCAGTCTGCGCAAGCGCTGCCTACGAGCTCATCTGCGGACGTGTGCCTAGGGCTGCATCTTGCCTGAGCTGTGCATCCTGCATTCTTCTGGCCAGCGTGCCTGGGGCCGGAGCGGCACTTCCGCTCCTTGCCTATGACCTGCCACGCTCGGGATGGAAGTGGCTTGCCTGGGCGGGTCCTGCCTGTGCCCTCATCCCCTGGGCGGCGGGCAGAGCGTCTCTGGATGAAGCCTTCCTTCTTCTTGCAATCACTGTTCTGGCCGAAGCGCTCTCCTGGCGCTGCGGGCAGGAACTTGCGCTTGGAGAGAAGCTGCACGAGACACAGGACGATCTCTCCGACAAGGTGCTTGCGCTCAGAGACAAGATGCAGGAGCTCGAGGATGCCCGTGTCTCGGAGACGCAGGCAGCAGCGCTTGCCGAGCGCACGCGCATTGCAAGAGAGATCCACGATTCGGTAGGGCATATGCTCACGCGTCTCGTGCTTGAGGTCGAAGCGCTGAAGGTCGTGCATAGAGACGATGCGGCAGCAACAGGGGAGCTCGAAGAGCTCTCAGGCGGTCTCAACGAAGCGCTGAGCTCGATGCGTACGAGCGTGCATGCGCTCGATGATTCGGCACACGATCTTGGGACAGAGCTCAACCGGCTCGGCAGGGAAAGCGGCATCGCCGAGGTCGCGGTCGAATGCGGGATAGAGGAGATGCCGCCCCGGGAGGTCTTCCGCTGCTTTGTGGCGGTGACGCGGGAGGCGCTCACGAATGCAGCACGGCATGCCCGGGCGGGGCGCGCTTCTGTGCATGTGGTCGAGATGCCAGGCATCTGGCAGCTCAGGATTGTCAATGATGGAGCGGTGCCCGAAGAGGCGTCCGAGCTCGAAGAGCAGGGCATGGGCCTTCGCAGCATGCGTGAGCGTGTCGAGAGCTTGGGCGGCACATTTGCCGTCACAGCCGACGGAAAGCAGTTCTCGGTCTTTGCATCCATCCCCCGAAGGAGGCAGGCATGAGGATTATCGTCGTGGATGATGACAGAATCGTCGTGAGGTCGCTTGCAACGATTCTGGGTGCAGAACCCGATATCGACGTCGCCGGCACCGGCACGAGCGGAGAAGAGGCAGTATCCCTCTTCTCTCAGCTCCATCCAGACATTGCCCTTCTCGATATCCAGATGCCGGGAAAGGATGGGCTCTTCGCAGCAGAGCGGGTGCTCGAAGAAGATCCTTCTGCGCGGATCGTCTTCCTCACGACGTTTTCAGACGACGACTATATCGTGCAGGCCTTGAAGCTCGGTGCCCGTGGCTACCTTATCAAGCAGGATGTGGCTACGATTGCTCCCGCCCTGCGCTCCGTGATGGCAGGGCAGAGCGTGCTCGAGGGGGAGGTGCTGGCGCGTGCTGCCTCGCTTTCGCAGAAGCAGGCACCGTCAGAGCACAATCTTTCTGCCTTTTCCTGCCTTACAGACAGGGAGCGCGAAGTGGTTGCAGGCATCGCAGACGGCCTGAGCAACGCAGAGATTGCCGCCGCGCTCTGCATGAGCGAAGGTACCGTGCGCAACCACATCTCGTCGATTCTGGCAAAGCTGGGGCTCAGGAGCCGGACACAGATAGCGGTCTTCTACTACCGCCACTGAGGGCCGGAATTCATTCCTGCCGTGGCGGTCGGGTATCGTAGGAAGAGATCTCTTCTGCGATAGGAGTGCCATGCCTCTTTCGATTGTCCGCCAGGACATCACCCATATGAAGGTCGATGCAATCGTCAATGCTGCCAATGAGCGCCTCATCATGGGCGGCGGTGTCTGTGGTGCCATCTTCCGCGCAGGCGGTGAAGAGCAGATGAAGGCTGCCTGTGCAAAGATCGGCCATGTCGCATGCGGCAGTGCTGTCGCGACACCGGGCTTTGCGCTCCAGGCGCGCTGGGTCATCCATACGGCAGGGCCCCGGTGGGATGCGATGCCGGGCCCGGACTCACGGAAGCGGCAGCTTCTTTCGGGCTGCTACATGAACTCGCTCGATCTGGCAGGGAAGCTCGGTGCCACCTCGATCGCCTTCCCGCTGATCTCGTCCGGCATCTTCGGCTGCCCGAAGAGCCTTGCCCTCGAGATTGCCACAGAGGCTATCCGCAGCTGGCTCACAGAAGAGGCCAAAGCCAAGCCGGATGCTCCCGATATGGATGTCTATCTCTGCGTCTTCGGCCATGACGCGACGAAGGCAGCGCGGAAGCTCGACCGCGACCTCGAGGAATACATCGGCGAGACCTATGTCGACGAAGCAATGCAGAAGGACAGGCGCAGCCGCAGGCGCGAGCTCGAGCTCCTCGACGAAGGCACCTCCTTTGGAGGGGCGCCGCTCTCTGCCTCGGCGCCCATGCCAAGCGCTCACGAGGCAACTCCTGAAGACGAGCTCGACGATCTTCTCCGCAATCTCGACGCCTCGTTTCCAGAGACCCTGCTCTCCATGATCGATGCGAGGGGCATGACGGATGCTGAGGTCTATAACCGTGCGAATCTCACGAGGCAGTACTTCAGCAAGCTCCGGTCGGGCAAGATCCATCCCAGCAAGCGGGTCGTGCTTGCGCTTGCCGTAGCGCTCGGGCTCGATCTCGATCAGACAGAGCTCCTGCTGAGGCGTGCCGGCTACTCGCTTGCGCACAACAGCAAGTTCGATGTGATCGTCGAGTTCTATATGGGGCATGGCATCTGCGATATCGACGAGATCAACTATGCGCTCTTCAAGCATGACCAGCAGCTCTTGGGTGTCGCCTGAAGCCCTCTTCCTGGATGTCGCCTCGGAGGCTACCTGCAGAGAGGCTCCCTCTCCTAGACTCGTGGCAGCACGAGGTCAGGGTGGCCAAGGCCACCAGAGAGGAGCAGATATGTCTCAGCATGCAGACTTCCAGAAGAGGAACGGGTCCGGCACACATGATGTCCTGAAGCTTCATGGGAAGGTGCAGCAAGGGCTCACGGAGCTTGCCTTTGTCGTCGACGAGTCGGGCTCCATGTACGATCTGGCGAAGGATACGGTTGGCGGCTTCAACTCCATGCTCAGGAAGAACCGGGAGGCGGATGGCAAGGCGAACGTCTCTGCCGTGTTCTTCAGCGATGGCACGCGTGCCGCGCTTGACCGTGTCCCTATCGAGCACGTGCGTCCGCTGAATAGGTGTGACTACGAGCCAGGCGGCTCCACGGCACTGCTCGATGCGCTCGGTGGCGCCATCTCCCATACGGCAAAGGTCCAGAGCTATCAGCCAGAGGGCTTTCGCGCTGAGCATGTCGTCTTTGTCGTAATCACCGATGGCTACGAGAATGCAAGCCACCGCTATACCTATGCACGCGTGAAGCGGATGATCGAGGGCTATCAGCGCCAGGGATGGGAGTTCGTATTCCTCGGCGCAAACATCGATGCCGCCGCAGAGGCAGACCGTCTCGGCATCGCTTCGGACCATGCAGCGCAGTATGCTGCAGATGGCGCCGGTGTGGACCTTGCCTATCAGGCGATGGCAGAAGCGACGGTTGCCATGCGTGCTTGCGGCTGCATGCCAGAAGGCTGGAACGAGCGTGTGAATGCCGATGCAAGGAAGCGCGTCTAGAGCCCCGGAAGCCAGCATTCCAGAAGGGACATTCCCGCCGCCGGATCTGGCGCTGGGGTGCTCTGCTGAACGCATGGTGCATAGCTATCAAGTGTCTTACGCTATGACCAGCAATCTCATCGGGTCCTTGAAGCTGCAGACTATGGGCGGAAAGCCCTGAATGCTGGATACAGCATGCTGCGCAGAAGACAGAGATTAGATGCGTCTCCGTATACGTGAAACGTATAGCGACCTGCAGAATCAGCAGGCGGGATCTTGTCCCCTTGCCCTTGCACTGAAATCGTCAGGAAGAGGATCCCTGCATCCCCGAAGAGGCGCGGCGGGGATGCCGGAGGGGACTTCGGCTCCGGGACCAGGAGGGGCACAAAGATGGAGAGGCGGGTACTGGAAAAGAGTGGCATCGAGGTATCGCCTCTAGGCATGGGCTGCATGGGACTCACGCACGCAAGCGGAGACCTGATGCCGGATGCCGAGGCTGAGCGTGTCGTGCGCGAAGCCTATGAGATGGGCTACACGTTCTTCGATACGGCCGAGTGCTATGTCGGGATGCGTCCCGATGGCACGGAGGCCCACAACGAGGATGTCGTGGGAGCAGCGCTTGCGCCGGTCCGTGACAGCGTGGTCATCGCCTCGAAGTTCGGCGTCCAGCATGCTGCCGACCGCACGCCTGTAATGGATTCTTCGCCTGCGTCCATCAGGAAGTCTGCTGAGGGAAGCATCAGGCGCCTTCAAGCCGACCATATCGATCTCTGCTGCCAGCACCGCATCGATCCCAAGGTCGAGCCTGAGGCGGTCGCTTCCACCATGGCCGATCTCATGAAGGAAGGCAAGATCCGTGCCTGGGGCATCTCGAAGGCAAACGAAGAGTATCTGTGCCACGCCGATGCGGTCTGCCCGGTTGCTGCTGTCGAGAACCGCCACTCGATCATGGCAGGATGACATGAGCCGCTCTTCCCGGTGCTCGAGGAGCTCGATGTGGCGCTTGTCGCCTTCTTGCCGTTGGCAAACGGATTCCTGACAGGCGCCTACTCGTCGAAGATCAAGTTCGAAGGTGCACAGGACTACCGTCTCGGCATGCCCCAGTACACCGAGGAAGGCGAGAGGCGTGCACGTCCGCTGATCGAGCTCATCGCCCAGCTCGCCGAGAAGCATCATGCAGCCGATGCCCAGATATCGCTTGCCTGGATGCTCTGCAAGAAGCCCTGGATCGTGCCGATTCCGGGCAGCCGCAATCCGGAGTGCCTGCGCCAGTTCAACGGAACGGACAATCCGGAAGAGCAGCACAGGATTGCAGAGGAGCTCCTGGGAGATATGGGAGCACGTGCTGTCCTTATGGCTCCCTTCCGCTGTACATACGGCGTGCACATCAGCCTCGGCGACGATGTCCTCGTGAACATGAACCGCACATTCCTCGATTCGAATCTCATAACGATAGGGGATCGCACCCTCATCGCTCCCGATGTGAAGACCTGCTGCGGCGAGCACAATATGGACGCGTCGAAGCGTTTCGGGACGAGGGCGGATGGGACGAGGTATCTGATCACGACGACCCGTCCGGTCACGATAGGCAAAGACTGCTGGATCGGCGGCAATGCGACGGTCCTTCCAGGCGTGACGATCGGCGACAACGCCGTCGTCGCAGCGGGGGCTGTCGTCACAAAGGACCTCCCAAGCAATACCGTCTGCGGCGGTGTGCCGGCGCGGGTGCTGAGGGAGCTGTAGAGTCGAAACTATAGGCTGTGCCAAGCGAGATGGAGGAGACGCAATGGCTATCACGGTCAATCTGAGGTATACGGGAAAAGACGGCAGCGCAAAGAAGTTCGCCGAGGAGATGGAAGCGTCGGGTACGGTCGATGCCATCCGTGCTGAAGCGGGCAATCTCCGCTATGAGTACTGGGTCTCCTTCGACGACCCGGAGACCGTCCTTCTGATCGACTCCTGGGAGAACCAGGCGGCAATCGATGCCCACCATGCATCGCCGATGATGAAGACGATTGCAGAGCTGCGCGACAAGTACGACCTGCACATGACGTTCGAGCGCTATGTCTCGGATGAGGCGGGCATGCCTGAGAGCGACCAGAAGTTCATCAGAAAATAGCAGAGCATTCGCAATGTCTTGACCTGCGCCGTCCAGAGCTGCATCTGGGCGGCGCTTTCTGTTGGAGGCTATGGTGGGAAAGCTCCCAATGCGGCTCAACTCGACATGAAGGCAACCTTCCATAGTCTCATTCGTCCCATTTCGGCAATCTCGCCTTTGAGCTGCCTTTTCGGTGCAAGAATATGGTGCCGGAAGGAAGAGCCTTCCAGAGAAGACCAGCATCCCAGAGGAAGGGGAGGGAACATGAACGAGCATGATTCAGCTTGCACCATCAGCGTGCCGCAGGATATGAGCGAGAGCATCTCTATCAGAGTGGGCAGGGCTGTAGCGGAGCTGCTTGTCCAGCATGAGCCCGTCTCCTTCTACTCTGTCGCAGAGCGATCGGCTGTATCGCGCAGCACGCTCTACCGCAGGGAAGACCTTCGCCGTCTTGTCTGCCGCGCCCGCGAAGGGAAGCTTGGCGCTGCGGGAAGCGATGATGCCGCTTCCGAGATAGCCCGGCTCGAGCTCGAGAATGCCGGGCTCCGCCGTGAGCTCGAAGAGGTCAGGCGCGAGAGGATGCTTCTCCAGCGGGGCTGGCAGGCGCGACGACAGCGCCAGGAGCATGCCCTGCGCAGGCTGCACAGGCATGCCTCAAGAGCGGCATAGCGAGGAATAAGAGCTCATCCGGATAGCAAGAATAGGCTGCCGAATGACAGCCCGCCATGGAGCCATGCCGAGATGAGGCAGAGCTCCTGCCGGGCAGCTCATTGCTGCTGCATATCGTGCTCCGCACATCGCAGCAGCCTTTTCGGGGCGTGGCGGAACGGAAGACGCGCGGGCTTCAGGTGCCCGTGGCCATAGGGCCGTGCGGGTTCGAATCCCGCCGCCCCGACCAAGTGCATGAAAAAACGTATCAAGGCATCGGGCGTGGGCTGCGATGCTGCTGCCTGCTGCTTCGGCAGGGGCAGATGAACCATAGAGAGATTCAGCAGAAGGAGGAAAGGGACATGGCAGTGTATGCAAAGTACACGCATGTCGAGCGGCTCGGCACAGAGGAATGCGAGGGGCTTCTCGACAATGATTGCGTGTATGTCTCATCCAAGATAGATGGAACGAATGCCTGCGTCTTCTGGGATGAGGAGACGGGCGCACTCGGCGCAGGATCGCGTACGCGCACGCTTTCTGCCGAGTCGGACAATGCCGGCTTCTTCGCGTGGGCTACAGGCGATGCTCAAGAGGCAAAGCTTCTGAGAGAATACTGCAGGGCACATCCAGCGCAGGTCGTCTACGGCGAGTGGATGGGCAAGGACAAGCTCATCGGCTCCTTCAAGGGCTACGACAAGAGGGCTCTGGGCATGATGTTCATCTACGACGTGCTCGACGAGGAGACTGGAGGATATCTCCCCGAGCCCACGTGGAGGAAGGAGCTTGCCAAGGCGGGCCTCGAGCCATATTTCGTGAAGCTTCTGGCTGTGCTCGACCATCCGACTGAGGCTGATGTTCTCGATCTTGCAAAGAGGAACGACTTCCTTATCGAGGGGACCGGCAAGGTCGGCGAGGGCGTCGTCTGCAAGGTGCCTGGCTGGAAGAACCAGTTCGGCCGCATGGCATACGGGAAGATCGTGCTCGACGAGTTCAAGCGGCAGGGAAGGAAGCCTGCCTTTCATGGACAGGTGGAGCCTGCCATCATCGAGGCATTCGTGACAAATGCCGAGATCGAGAAGACGATAGCGAAGGTATGCGTCGCGTGCGGCACCGACGAGTTCGACCCGGCGAGCCGCAAGATGATGGGGATGCTCATCTCCTTCAGCTGGAAGGATCTGCTTGGGGAGTGCCCGAACTGGGCCAGGAAGTTCAGGAATCCGAAGGTCGACCTCGGGACCTTGCAGGGTCTCTGCTCCAGACGTGTCGGCACATTTGCTGCAGGCAAGCATTAGGACTGCCTGCATGGAGAAAAGCAGGGAAGAGTAGCCCGTACGGGACGGAGATAGGCGTCCTGTACGGCTTCCCGCTCTTATGGAAAGGGGTTCAGGAACTCCTGCTTACCTCGAGATCGAACGAGTTGCTGTCTCCGCGGTAGGTGGCAATGGAGTACTCCACCGCTGTCCCGTCCGCATCGCGCGCGACGGAGTGGAAGACGATCAGGGGGTCTCCTGGCTCAACATCGAGAAGCGCTGCCGTGGCACCTTCTGCCTTGATGGCCTCGAGGTGGCGCCGTGCACGCATGACCTGCTTCCCGCATTCGCTCATGGCAGCATAGAGGCTTTTCGTGTCGAAGTCGTACTGGTCGAGCCCGGGATAGAGCGCATGGGGGATGTAGCTTTCCACGAAGACATTGGGCTCTCCGTCTGCATAGCGCAGGCGCACAAGCTTGTAGACCTCGTCTCCTGGGGAGAGCTCGAGCGCCTCCTGCACCGCCTCGCCTGCACGCTCGCGGCGGAACGTGAGCACCTTCGTGCTCGGCATGCGTCCTGCCAGACGCATCGCATCCTCGAAGCTCGCGAGCTCCATCGTGAATCCGCGCTGGCTTACCTTGGGATGCGTAACGACCGTGCCACGCTTGCGGCGCTTTTCCAGGAAGCCTTCGCTTGCAAGGATCTGGAGCGCCTGGCGAACAGTGGGCCGGCTCACGCCGTAGGCCTGCGCGAGCTCGATCTCCGTGGGGATGGTCGTGCCCTCGGGATAGGTCCCGTCCTTGATCTTCGCGAGAAGGTCGTCCTTTATCCTGTCGTAGAGCGTCTCTGCCACGTCTGGCCTTTCGTCTGTGTGGATGCCCCCATTGTAGGTGACTGGGGATGGCATGAAGTAAGGTATGACATAAAAAGTCTGGGAAAGCAGCAAATTCTGGTCCAGGTATCTGCTGCTTGAAAGAATCTTCTGCAAGAAAGTCAGGCAATTGCAGCATAGAGGTCAGCTATAGGCGCTATTATGTCAGACATAAAGACCGACAGAGGCAGAACATGGTGCCTGCCTTCCGGAAAGGGAGCATGCATGAAGCGCTATACGATCTCAGAGCTTGCGTATATGGTCGACCATACGAATCTGCATCCCGATGCGACGCGCAAAGACATGGAGAAGCTCTGCCATGAGGCAGTGACGTATGGCTTCCATATGGTTGCCGTCAATTCGGTGCAGTCGAAGCTCTGCTCGACCCTGCTTGCTGGCACGAATGTCCATACGGGCGCTGCCATCTCCTTCCCGCTCGGCCAGACCTCGATTGCCACAAAGGTCTTCGAGACGAAGGATGCCCTTGCAAATGGCGCGAACGAGATCGACTATGTCGTGAACCTCACGGAAGTGAAGGCGGGCAACTGGGACTACATCGCATCGGAGATGTCGCAGATCGTGCGTGTCTGCCGCGAGGCAGGTGTGCCTTCCAAGGTGATCTTCGAGAACTGCCTGCTCACGCATGAGGAGAAGCTGAAGCTCTGCGAGGTGGCCTCGAAGGTGCTGCCGACCTTTGTGAAGACCTCTACCGGCTTCTCGACAGGTGGCGCTACGGTCGAGGATGTCCGCCTCATGAGGGAGCATGTCGATCCGCGCGTGAAGGTGAAGGCGGCAGGCGGCATCCGCACGGCCGATGCCTTCCTTGCAATGGTCGCAGCAGGCGCCGAGCGCATTGGCTGCAGTGCCGGCGTTCCCATCATGGAAGAGCTCAAGCAGCGTGCAGCCGAGTCCGGTACGGACATCTTCGAGCTGTAAGGACCTCTATGGGACCGATACTCTTGAGGCCAAACTACATCTCTCCCGTCTGGTCAGGTCCTCGAATCAATGAGGCAAGAGGCCTCGAGGCGGATGTCTGGTACGGCGAGTCGTTCGACGTCTCTGTACATGAGGGACTCGTGAACATGGTCGAGGGAGGCCCCTTCGACGGGATGCCGCTCGACCGGCTCATCGACGAGCATCGAAAAGAGATCATGGGGGAGTGTGCAGGCGATCCTGGCATCGTGCAGGTGCTCACGATGGATGCTGCCCAGAACCTCTCTGTGCAGGTACATCCCGATGAGGCGTATGCCCAGGCACATGAGCACGACCACGAGAAGACGGAGTCCTGGTACATCCTGGCGGCAGATCCGGGTGCGACCATCATCCTCGGAACGACGACAGACGATGTCGGGGCTCTGCGTGCAGCTGCAGCAGATGACACGATTGGCGAGCGCTATGGGCGCCGCGTCCCTGTAGAGGAAGGTGACTTCGTGCTTGTGCCGGCAGGGACGCTCCATGCACTCGGTGCAGGCGTCTTTGCGCTGGAGGTAGGATCCTTCGGCTTCAAGACCTACCGCATCTGCGACTGGGGCCGTGGCCGCGAGCTCCATGTGAAGCAGGGATTCGATGTGCTGAGGACTGAGAGCAGGCCTGAGCCAAGAAGGCTTGGCGCCTTGGATCCAAAGGCTCCTGCGGGCGTGCGCCGGGGCATCACGACCAGCATCTTCGTCTCTGATGTGGCTGATGTCAGAGGCAGCTGGACGCAGGATACCTGTAGCCGCTATCACATCATCTCCTGCGTAGCCGGCACGGCAAAAGTGGAGACTGAGGACGGAACTGCAGCGCTTGCTCCCACACGTTCCCTTATCGTTCCGGCATCTGCCGGAAGCTACACCGTCGAGGGATGCTGCCGCGTGCTCAGGAGCTATGCAGCACACTCCTGCGAGTTCGAAGATGAAGGCAAATAGGAGGAGACATGGCAAGAGAGCGGGTCTTGATTACCGGTGCGCACGGATATCTTGCAAGTCTGGCGCAGCTCTACAACGCAGGCACCTACGACTTCATCCGGGTATCGCATAGCGACGTGGACTTCGCTGATCCCGAGCGGGTAGCAGAGCGCTTCAGGAAGGCAGACTTCGATATCTGCCTCCATATGGCAGCAGATGCCACGACGGCACACTGCGAGAAGGACTCCGAAGGCACACATCGCGTGAATACGGAGTCCGCTATCGAGATTGCCCGCGTCTGCCAGGAGCGGGGCAAGAGGCTTGTCTTCATCTCGACCGAGCAGTGCTTCAATGCCGCGCCGGGACAGGCACCATACTGCGAAACGGATGAGATGGGGACGGTCAGCCGTTATGGCCAGCAGAAGGCAGAGGCCGATCTCTGGATCCAGGAGCACCTCGAGGACTATGTGATCCTCCGCTTCTCCTGGATGTTCGGCCTTGCGCTGCCGGGCGTGCATCCTTCCCCCAACATCCTCACGAACGTGATGCGGGCGCTCCGAACGGATACGCCGACAGGCTTCCGCGTGCATGAGCGGAGAAGCATGACGTACGCACAGAGATTTGCAGGACAGCTGCCGAAGATCCTGGCACTGCCGTCTGGCGTCTACCATCTTGCGAGCCAGAATCCCTATACGACCTATGAGGCAGCACGGGTGATTGCTGCACGTCTTGGCTGTGATTCCAGAATCACAGAGCGCATCATCCTGCCCGATGAGAAGACGTATGCAGAGGCTCCGCGCGATTTCCGTCTGGCATCCGACAAGATTCAAGCTGCTGGCATCGAGCTCGGGACGTTCGAGGAAGATCTCGATCTCTGCCTGCGTGATTTCGGGCTTGCATAGAGCGGCAGGCATTCTGTCTGAACCAGCCGGAGCAGGAGGGCTTCTCCCGCTCCGGCTTTTATGTCATGGGGAGCTTGCGTCTGATGGCGGCTTCGATGGGCGCTGCGCTTGCCGGGGTTGATTTCACCTGTCATCCGTACACTCCGGGGGCAGGTCAGGATTCCTGCAGCTAGCCGAACGGATGCAGCTGTTGCCCCGGTCGAGGCCTTCCTCGACCAGCCTCCTCTCCGGCTTCGTCAGACTCAGATATGCCCTGGACTGGGGCTTCCTCCCTTTCTTCCTGGATCTTCCAGACATGCGATGTCAGCTTCTTCCTGCACGTCGTCTGGCCGGCCCCTCCGGCCACCACCGCACAGGCTCCGCCATCCATCCGCACATGTACAGCTGACTTCCGGAACCGTTCGTATGAAGTCTGTAATTGAGCCTCGCAAACAGTCATATGACCCAATCTACCTGGGTGTTTGTGATGGACTGTGCGCGCGCTATAATGGCCTTGACATGGGGGAGCTGGGGCTATGGCCCGGCTGAGAGGTGGCACCTCCTGCCACGACCCAATTACCTGATCCGGATAATGCCGGCGTAGGGACCAGAGCAACGTGTTCGGGCGCCTTACGAGATGTAGGGCGCCTTTTTGGTGCCCGGAAAGGATATGCATGAACTGCTCTGTCGCAATCCAGTATCTGCCGCTCGATGCGGCAACCGATGAAGAGGTGTGCCGCATCGTCGATGCGGTCATCGCCTACATCGACTCCACGGGCATCGACTACTTCGTAGGGCCCTTCGAGACCGCTATCGAGGGCGACTACGACGAGTGCATGGAGATCGTGAAGCAGTGCCAGCTCGTCGGCGCCAAGGCCGGCTGCAAGCATGTGGCGACCTATGTGAAGATCGACTACCGCTCCGAGGGCGACGTAATGACCACAGAGCACAAGGTGGGGAAGTACCATCCCACGGACAGCGAGTTCCAGGACAGGAGCGAAGACGTTGCCTAGCGAGGATGTCTCCGAAGAGACGGAGAAGAAGGCAGAGGAGCTGCTTGCCGAGCGCAGGAAGCGTGCGCACCGCCGTGCCGTCATGATTCCTGCATTGACGATACTGGCGATCCTTGCAATCTGGCAGCTTGTCGTCGTGGTCGGCCTCATCCCGAACTTCCTTCTGCCGAGCCCGACCCAGGTTATCACGGCGCTTGTGACCGATGCAGGGCTTCTTGCCTCGCACTCCGTGACGACGCTTGTCGAGTCCATCCTGGGCCTCGTTATCGGCGTCGCCGTCGGCTTTGTCGTGGCAGTGCTGATGGACCGCTTCGAGGGCGTGGCACTGGCGCTCAATCCTCTCGTCACGATCAGCCAGACGATTCCCACCGTCGCAATCGCGCCGCTTCTCGTCCTCTGGTTCGGCTACGGCCTTGCCCCGAAGATCGTCCTCGTCGTTATCTCCACCTTCTTCCCCGTGACGGTGTCGCTCGTCTCGGGATTTCGCTCGGTCGACCCCGATCTCCTCGACCTCATGCGCACGATGAACGCAAGCCGCTGGCAGATCTTCTGGCAGGTGAAGCTGCCGGCAGCCCTGAATGAGTTCTATAGCGGCCTTCGCATCTCAGCTACCTACGCAATCGTCGGTGCTGTCATCGCCGAGTGGCTCGGCGGCTTCAGCGGACTCGGCGTGTACATGACACGCGTCAGGAAGTCGTTCTCCTATGACCGCATGTTTGCCGTGATCATCCTGATCTCGGCCCTCTCCCTTCTCCTCATGAAGGGCGTCGATGCACTCCAGAAACTCACCATGCCTTGGCTCAAGGCAGAAAGGAAGAACAGAAAATGAAGAATCTCTCCCGCCGCGCATTTTTGGGAGCAGGCGCCCTTGCCTGCACGAGCGCTCTTGCCGCCTGCGGATCCTACGACAACTCCGGTGCCCAGTCCCAGTCGCAGAGCTCGTCTGCTTCCTCGTCTTCGGATTCATCCGAAACGACGCATATCGACTTCTGCCTCGACTACACCCCGAACACGAACCACACCGGCATCTACGTCGCCCAGAAGAAGGGCTGGTTTGCCGATGAAGGTCTCGATGTCTCGATCATCCAGCCGGCAGACGATACCGCAGAGACCCTGATCGGCTCGGGCCAGGCGCAGATGGGCGTCTCCTACCAGGACTACATTGCCAATGCCCTTGCCTCCGACAATCCGCTTCCGATCCAGGCAGTCGCTGCCATCATCCAGCACAACACCTCCGGCATCATGAGCCGCCAGGAGGATGGCATCACGTCCGCAAAGAAGATGGAAGACCATGTCTATGCGACGTGGGACATGCCGGTCGAGCAGGCGACGATCAAGCAGGTCATGGAGGCAGACGGCGGCGACTTCTCGAAGCTCAAGATGGTTGCCTACTCCGTGGACGACGAGGTCAGTGGCCTCAAGGCGAACATGTTCGACTGCGTCTGGGTCTATGAGGGATGGGCTGTGCAGAATGCTGCGGTCCAGGACTATCCGGTGAACTACTTCAGCTTCATCTCGATGGATCCGGTCTTCGACTTCTATACGCCGGTCCTCGCTGCGAACAACGACTTCTGCAAGGAGAATCCGGATACGGTTGCTGCCTTCGTGCGCGCTGCGAAGAAGGGCTACGAGTACGCAATCGAGAATCCGGACGAGGCGGCGGATATCCTGCTCGAAGAGGTGCCGGAGCTCGACTCTGCCCTCGTGAAGAAGAGCCAGACCTATCTTGCTGGCCAGTACCAGGCAGATGCCTCCTCCTGGGGCATCATCGACGCCGACCGCTGGGCAGCCTACTTCCAGTGGCTCAACGACAACGACCTTGTCACGAACAAGCTCGATGTCAATGCTGGCTGGACGATGGACTACCTCGAGGCTTGAGGCCATGGCAGAATCCGCAAACACGCCAGCGCTCGAAGCCGACGATCTCGTCCTTTCCTGGGATGGGGTCCATGCAGTCGTCTCTCATGTGAGCATGTCGGTAGCGCCAGGAGAGGTCGTCTGCCTTGTCGGACGCTCCGGCTGCGGCAAGACGACGATCCTCCATGCTCTCTCAGGACTCACCGTTCCCGATGCGGGCCGCGTGCTCCTGCATGGGACAGACATCACGGGGTATCCGGGCAAGGTGAGCTACATGCTCCAGAAGGATCTCCTGCTGCCACACAAGACGATCGAGGACAATGTCTCCCTGCCGCTCGTGCTCGGAGGCATGAAGAAAGAGGAGGCACGTGCGAAGGCGGCACCGCTCTTCGGCCGCTTCGGCCTTGAGGGGACGCAGAAGAAGTGGCCCTCGGAGCTTTCGGGCGGCATGCGCCAGCGTGCGGCGTTCCTGCGCACCTACCTCATGGGCAACGATGTGATGCTTCTGGACGAGCCGTTCAGCGCTTTGGACGCCTTGACGAGAGCAGACATGAGGAGCTGGTACTGCAGCATGGCAGAGGAGCTCGGATATGCGACCCTCATGATCACGCACGATGTCGACGAGGCAGTGAGCATGGCACGAAGGATCTATGTCCTCGGCGGCAACCCCTCAGAAGGCAGGCCGAGCCACCTTGTCGGCGAGATTGCCGTGCCAAGAGGAGATCTCTCCGCTTCTGCTTTCGCGCTCACAGATGACTTCCTCTCCTGCAAGAAGCAGGTGCTCGAGCTTCTGGGTGCCAACGCTACAAGTTGATGGCAGTGTCAGCGATCTGATGTGCGCAAGGTCCCTTCGGAGGATAATGGATGTCCATATCCGATGAAGGGACTTTTTCATGCCGCTTACGCTCAATTCGGCGCTCTCCACGCTCAAGCCTTCGGGCATCCGCCAGTTTGCACGTCTCGCGCATGAGACGCCGGGGTGCATCTCGCTCACGCTCGGCGAGCCGGGGGAGACGACGCCTGCTCCCATCCGTGCAGAGGTTGCACATTCGCTCGAAGAGGGCAAGACCCACTATCCGCCGAACAATGGCACAGCTGAGCTCAGGGAAGCCATCTCATCCTACATGGCAGGGCGCGGCCTTGCGTTTTCGCCGGAGCAGGTCATCGTCACCTCGGGCGCGACCGAGGCCATCTATACGATCCTCACGACGATTCTGGAGCCGGGCGATGACTTCATCATCCCCACGCCGGCATTCCTCCTCTACGATGCAATCGCGCGCATCTGCCGCGCGAACCCCATAACGCTCGATACGTCAGAGGACAGCTTCCAGATAGAGAAGGAAAAGCTCGCTGCTCTTGTGGGCCCCAAGACCAAGGCCATCATCCTGAACTCGCCCCTGAATCCGACAGGCACCGTGCTCGCGAAGGAAAGCCTGGCTGCTGTGGCTGAGCTGGCCCGTGAGCATGACTTCTATGTGATCTGCGACAATGTGTATGAGCGGCTTGTCTATGCGGACGAGTTCACGGGCTTTGCCGAGAGCTATCCGGAGCTTGCGGACCGGACAATCGTCGTGAACAGCTTCTCGAAGCCCTATGCCATGACTGGCTGGCGCCTGGGGTGGCTTGCGGCGCCAGAGCCCCTCATGCCTGCCCTTTCGATGGTCCACATGTATGCCATCTCGAGCGTCGTCGCATTCACGCAGGATGCCGCTGTCAAGGCGCTGGCAAGCGATGTGGAGCCCTTCAGGCAGAGCTACGAGAGGCGGCGCGACAGCACGATTGCGGCGCTCCAGGAAATGGGCCTTCCCTGCGTCGTGCCAGAAGGCGCCTTCTATGCATTCCCATCGGTCGCAGGACTTGCAGATACAGATGGGAGCCAGATCGGTGCGGAGCGCTTCTGCATCCGTGCCATCAAGGAGGCAGGGGTTGCCCTCGTGCCGGGCACCTGCTTTGGCTGCGCCGGCCATGTACGCATCTCGTATGCGACAGACGAGGAGACGCTCAAGGAGGGTCTCCGCCGTCTTGCGTCCTTCGTGGGAAGCCTGCAGAGGATCTGAGTTCGCAAACTGGAGCAGAAAAGCAGATGGACATGAAGAGAGGGCAGCCAGCCGGCTGCCCTCTCGTGTTTTCTGCTGTCCTTGCCGTCCGCCCTTATGGCATGCGGATCAGGCGCTCGTAGGCAGAAAGGCCCACCGTCAAGATCGACTCGTCGAAGTTGAAGTCTGCAGCATGGAGCGGCGTCTTCTCGCCGGTGCCGAGAAGCAGGAAGACGCCGGGAAGGTAGCGCTGGTACCAGGCAAAATCTTCGGCAATAAGGAGCGGTTCGGGCAGAAGCTCGAGCTCGGGAAGCGCGGCAAGCGCCTTCTGGAAGAGGCCGGAGTCGTTCGTGACCGGGGGATAGCCCTGGGAGAAGTGGACCTCGGAGGTGCAGCGCTCGTCCTCTGCGGCTCTGGCAGCGAGATCTTTGACCTCGTCCTGAAGGCGCGTGTCCATTTCGTCGGAGAAGATGCGCAAGGAGCCTTCGAGCTTAGCCGTATCGGCAATCTGGTTTCTGACAGAGCCTGCCTCCATGCGGCCGAACTTCAGGATGCAGGGCTCCACTGCCCTGCGTTCCTCGAGGAGGTCTGCAGCCGCACGCTGGAAGCGGCAGGCAGCAGAGAGGGCATCTGCTCCCTGGTCTGCCTTCGCGATATGGGACGCCTTGCCCAGGAACATGACGTCGGTCTCATGCGAGCCTGCCAGGAGAGGTCCTGGCTTCGAGGCAAGCGTGCCTTTCGGAAGATCGGGCCAGAGATGGAAGCCGAAGATCCTGTCCGCATGGACCTTCCTGAAGATGCTCGACTCGCAGACAATCCGGGCGCCTCCCGTCGTCTCCTCTGCCGGCTGGAAGACAAGGAGCACCGAACGGGGAAGCTCATCTGCACAGGCGACAAGATGGTGCGCGAGTCCCAGAAGCATTGCCATGTGTCCGTCATGTCCGCAGGCGTGCATCTTGTGCGGATGCGTCGAGGCAAAGGGGACGCCGGTCGTCTCCGTGACGGGCAGGGCATCCATATCGGAGCGGAGGGCTGTCGTGTGCTCGCTTCCGCGGTCGAGGAAGAGGCAGACAGTGGAGCGGCAGGGGTGGAGGATCTCAGCTTTCTGCCCACTGGCTACGAGGGTATCCCTCACGCCTTCGAGCTCGTGCTCGATATAGGCAAGCGTCTCAGGCAGGTCGAAATCGGTCTCTGGTATCTGGTGCAGGTCGCGCCGCCACTGGCGCAGGTCTGCTGCAGTCGGCTCTTTGGACATAGGCAAGGTCCTTCCGTGCTATGGATAGGTTGCTGCATCCATTGTGATGCAGCCGTGTGGGGCCGCTGTGGGCGCCGCGCATCCATTCTGTTACAGGGACGGGAGCATTCTGGCCCCGCTCCCTATAATCGGATGCGTATACGATTGCAGGTGCATATCGATAGCCACATCAGGCATCCAGGGAGGCGCCGCGTGCAGACCAAACATCCCTTCGCGACGAAGGAGCAGCTCGAGGAGATAGCGAAGAGCTATCCGACACCGTTCTATATCTACGATGAGAAAGGGATCAGGGACTGCGCCGAGCGCGTCAAGGATGCCTTCTCGTGGAATCCTGCCTACAAGGAGTTCTTCGCAATCAAGGCAACGCCCAATCCTGTCCTCATCAGCATGCTCCATGAGTATGGCTTCGGCGTCGACTGCTCGAGCAAGGCAGAGCTCATGCTCGCAGAGGCTCTGGGCATCACGGGCCGCGATATCATGTTCAGCTCGAACGATACGCCGGAAGAGGAGATGGCCTACGCCGTCAAGCTCGGTGCCGGCGTGAATCTGGACGATATCTCCCATATCGCGCTCCTGAAGAAGGTGGCAAATCCGGTTCCTGAGTTCGTGAGCCTGAGGTTCAATCCAGGCGGCGACTTTGCCTTCGCAAATGGCATCTTCGGCTCTCCTGAGGATGCGAAGTTCGGAATGACCGAAGAGCAGATCTTCGAAGCCGTGCGCGAGCTCTCCGAAGCTGGCGTCAAGGAGTTCGGCCTCCATGCCCTGCTTGCCTCCAACACGGTCACGAACGACTACTACCCGGCGCTCGCACGCCTGCTCTTCACGCTCGCCGTGAAGCTGAAGAAGGCATTCGGCGTGAAGGTCACGCTCGTGAACCTCTCGGGCGGCGTCGGCATTCCCTACAAGCCCGAAGAGGAGCCGAACGATATAGCGCTCATCGGCAGGCGCGTAGAGGAGGCATACAACGAGATCCTCGTACCGGAAGGCATGGGGGATGTCGCTGTCGCGACCGAGCTTGGCCGCTTCATGATGGGTCCCTACGCGGGACTCGTCACGAGAGTGCTCCATATGAAGCATATCTACGATGACTATGTGGGTGTCGATGCCTGTGCGGCAAACCTCATGCGCCCCATGCTCTATGGGGCCTACCATCACATCACGGTCATGGGGAAAGAGGATGTGCCAGCAACGGAGCGCTACAGCGTGACGGGCATGCTCTGCGAGAACTCCGACCGCTTTGCGACGCACAGGGCGCTGCCGCCTGTCAAGGTGGGCGACCTCCTCTTCATCCACGATGTGGGTGCGCATGGCCACTCGATGGGCTACAACTACAATGGCCGGCTCCGTTCGGCAGAGCTCCTGCTCAAGGAGGACGGTTCGGTCGAGCTCATCCGCCGTGCCGAGACGCCGCTCGACTACTTCGCGACGCTCGATGTGCTACCGGTCTTCAAGAGGCTCGAGGCCATCGAGCATAGGCTGGATAACGAAGAATAGACGTATCTGACAGGAAGGAGCGTCCATGGACGCACAGGAAATCATCGACTACATCGCTACGGCTCCGAAGAAGACGCCCGTGAAGCTCTATATAAAGCTTGCGCCTGAGGCAGAGATGGACTGGCTCGACTGGGGAGACAGCAAGGTCTTCGATGCTGGCCAGACCGCCATTGTCTTCGGCGACTGGGCAGAGCTTGCCCCCGTCGTCGAGGAGCATGCAGAAGAGATCGAGGACATCGAGATCGAGTGCGACCGCAGGAACTCCGGCGTGGCACTTCTCGACCTCAAAGGCGTGAATGCCCGCATCGAGCCGGGTGCCATCATCCGCGAGAAGGTCGAGATCGGCGACAACGCCGTCATCATGATGGGTGCCATCATCAATATCGGTGCCGTCGTGGGCGAGGGCACGATGATCGATATGGGTGCCGTCCTGGGTGGCCGCGCCACCGTCGGCGCACACTGCCACATCGGTGCCGGCACTGTGCTTGCAGGCGTCGTCGAGCCTGCCTCTGCCACCCCTGTCATCATCGAGGACAATGTCATGATCGGCGCCAACGCCGTCGTGATCGAAGGCGTCCATGTCGGCGAGGGTGCCGTCGTCGCTGCCGGCGCTGTCGTGATTGAGGATGTCCCGGCTGGCGCCGTCGTTGCTGGCTGCCCCGCCAAGGTCATCAAGATGAAGGACGCAAAGACGGCCGGCAAGACGGCGCTCGTCGATGCGCTGAGGACGCTCTAGTTTTTCAGATACTGGCTGCAGATAGAAAGAGAAGCGCTCCCGGAGGTGGTCTCCAGGAGCGCTTCTTCCTATCTATGCATAGATGGCTCTACTCGGTCTTGAGGAAGGCCTTGTAGCCCTTGTAGGCATTGAAGATGTCGATCTTGGACGTTGCCTCCCAAGGTGCATGCATCGAGAGCACGGGCACGCCGCAGTCCACGACATCCATATCGTACTTGGCAAGGATGTAGGCAATCGTGCCGCCGCCACCGGCGTCGACGCGGCCAAGCTCGGCTGTCTGCCACTTGACGTCTGCCTCGTCCATGGCAGCGCGGACCTGGGCCAGGTACTCCGCGTCAGCATCGTTCGAGCCAGCCTTGCCGCGCGAGCCTGTGTACTTGTTGAACGTGAGGCCACGCCCGAGGAAGCAGGAATTCTTCGTCTCGAAGACCGAGGCAAAGCTCGGATCGAAGCCGGCCGATACATCGCTCGAGAGCATGCGGGAGTGCCTGAGGCAGCGCCTCAAGGCAAGCGGCGAGGTCTCGCCCGCAAGTGCCAGCACCTCTGCAATCGTGTCCTCGAAGAAGCTGCTCGTCATGCCCGTTGCGCCGACAGAGCCGATTTCCTCCTTGTCGACGAGAAGCGTGACGGCCGTGCGTGCCGGTACCGGATTCTCGAGCTGGGCCAGAAGGGACGGATAGCTGCAGACGCGGTCGTCCTGGCCATAGGCCAGGATCATCGAGCGGTCGAAGCCAAGGTCTCTGGCAGCGCCTGCCGGCACGATCTCGAGCTCGGCCGAGAGGAAGTCCTCTTCCTCGATTGCGTAGCGCTCTTTCAGGATCGAGAGGACGTGTGCAGCGACAGGGTCCTTCGCCTCGTCTGCGTCTCCTTCGATGGCAAGCGGCTCATTGCCGACAAGAAGGTCCAGGATCTCGCCTTCGACAGCCTCCGCTGCCTTCTTGGACATCTGGTCCTTCGCGAGATGGGGGAGAAGGTCGGTCACGCAGAAGACGGGGTCGGACGGGTCTTCGCCGAGCGCGATCTGGACCTTCGTGCCGTCCTTCTTGCAGACGACACCGTGAAGGGCGAGCGGCAGCGCAGTCCACTGATAGCTCTTGATGCCGCCGTAGTAGTGCGTGTCAAGGTAGGCAAGGCCCGACTTCTCCTCGAGCGGGTTCTGCTTCACATCGAGCCGGGGCGAGTCGATGTGGGCGCCGAGGATGTTGAGTCCCTCCTCGAGAGGCTTCGTGCCGACCTCGAGGAGCAGGAGCGCCTTGCCGTGGTTCGTGGCATAGACCTTGTCGCCGGAGACGAGCTTTGCTCCCTCGGCGATGAGGCTATCGAGTGCACGGTAGCCCTGCTCTTCTGCCAGCGCAGCTGCTGCCGCGCAGCACTCGCGCTCGGTCTTGTTCTGGCTGATGAATGCCTTGTATCCCTCGCAGAAACGCAGCGCCTCCTGGCGCTCGTCCTGCGTCGATTCCTTCCATGCGTTCGGTCGTTCCATGGAACCTCTTTCCGGCTGATGGATGCTTATAAAAACTGCATCCATTGTGCCACAGGAACCAGGAGCGTTGCGCTGTGCACAGAAAAGGGCCGCATCCCGAAAGATGCAGCCCTCGATATGCCAGGCTGTGGCAGCTTGCTATGAGTTCGTGGAGCTTGTCGTCGTGGAGCTGGTCGTGCCTGTGCCCGATGTGCCGGAGCCAGACGTGCTGCTCGAGCTCTTGGAGCTGTCCGTCGAGCTGGAACCCGAGCTCGTGCCTGAGTTTGAGGAGCTGTTCGAGCTCGAGGAATCAGAGGATATGCCGGAATTCGAGCTCGAAGAGTTCGACGTGCCGGAATTCGAGCTCGAAGAGCTGGAGCTCGAGGAGCCTGAATTGTTTGATGTGGAGCTCGACGTGCCCGTGCCTGACGTGCCGCTGTTCGACGAGGAGCTCGTGCCAGAAGCGCTCTCATCATTCGCATCGGTGCTCGAGGTGCCGGAGTTCGTAGACGAGGTAGTGCCCGTGCCGGAGTTCGATGTCTTGGAAGACGATGTGGCGTTCTTGTCGGAAGACGTCGTATCCGTCTTCTTGTCGTCGGTCTTCTGGTCGTCTGCCTTCGTGTCGTCTGCACTCTCGCTCTGCTGGGCAGGAGCGGCGAATGTCGTCTTCGTGCCGAGGCCGTTTCCTGCGGTCGCGACATTGATCACAGCTGCGCCGATTGCGACGGCGGCGACAGCGGCAATGGAGGTCACAGCGATAGCGATGCGCTTCTGGCGCTTGCGCTGGGAGTCGGCTGCCGCAAGCATGGAGTCGGAAGCGATGCGCTGGCCGTCAGGGCCGATCTCATAGCTTCCGAGCTCGGAGGAGTCCATGACACCCTCGATCTGCTCTTCGCCGCTGTCTTTGAGGCTCTTGAGCTTGTCGGCAGAGCGGGAAAGGATGTTCTTATAGATCGAGGTCGCGACCGCAGAGGCGGCAGCGCCGAGGCCGACGCCGATGATGGAGCCGGCGATGCCGATCTGGGAGGAGAGGAGGGTGGAGGTGACAGCGGCAAGCGCCGTTGCAGTCACCTGGGCAAACGAGATGTCGCTGAACATCCCCTTGTCCTTCTTGCCATCGCCGCTATCGTTTCCGTCTCCGCCCTGGCCATAGGGGCTCTGGGAGGAGATGTTCTGCGTTGCCTGGACGCCGTAGGGGTTCTGGGAAGCGAAGTTCTGCGTCGCACCGTAGGGGTTCTGGGAAGCGAAGTTCTGCGTCGCACCGTAGGGGTTCTGGGTGGCGTAGTTCTGCGTCGCCTGAGAGGCGTAGGGGGAATGCTGCGCATGTGCGGTGCGGATGCGTGCTGCCTGGGCACCCGGTGCCACGACGGTCGCATCAGCGTCTTTGTGCTCCGGGAAGAGCTCATGGAGTGCCGGAGCATCTGCTACCGTTGCCTGCTGGGTCTCGTCGCTTGAACTAAATGTCTGTGTTCTATCGTTCGAACCATAGGCCTGGGGATTGTAGACCTGGGTCTTGCCATCATTGTCTTCGTAAGACACGGATACTGCCTCCTTGGAAAGGGATGGGCTCCATGGACAAGGGGTCGTTGTCTTTCGGAGCGTTCAGTATAGCGGCGGCGTGTGACAAAAAAGTAGGCAGAAACGGAGGACGTGCCCACTCTCTACAGCTGCTCTATGAAAGCGTCAGCAAATCTTGACAAAACGGAAGTCTACCTGCAACTTTGCAGTGCATAAGTAAAGCGATTCTATGCTCGGGAAGGACTTCTGGCTCGGCCTGTGCCGCCTTCTGGCGAAATCTTATGCAGTATTGACTGCAGCGCATGAAAGGTGCTGCAAAGCGGTAAAATCTGAATTGTCCAGTGTTTGCAGCTCTGTCAAACGGAGGTAACAATGCTTGTCAATGCAACGCACATGCTCCAGTCCGCCGAGAAGGGCCACTACGGCCTTGGTGCTTTCAACACCAACAACCTCGAGTGGGCCCAGGCAATCCTGACCGCAGCTGAGGAGGAGCAGTCCCCGCTGATCATCCAGTGCTCCATGGGTGCAGCAAAGTATCAGGGCGGCTACGACGTCGTTGCTGCTATCGTCAACCACCTCGTCAAGAATATGAACATCACGGTTCCTGTGGCCCTTCACCTCGACCACGGCACCTATGAGGCCTGCTTCCAGGCAATGGACGCTGGCTTCACGTCCATCATGTACGATGGCTCCCACGAGGAGACCTTCGACATCAACGTCGAGCACACCACGGAGCTCGTGAAGCTTGCCCACCAGAAGGGCATCTCCATCGAGGCTGAGGTCGGCGGCATCGGCGGTACCGAGGACGGCGTCACCGGCATGGGCGAGATCGCAGATCCTGAGGAGTGCAAGGTCATCGCTGACCTCGGCGTCGACTTCCTCGCCTGCGGCATCGGCAACATCCACGGCCTCTATCCGGCAAACTGGAAGGGCCTGCAGTTCGACGCCCTCGCAGCCATCAAGGAGAAGGTCGGCGATCTTCCGCTCGTCCTTCACGGTGGCACCGGCATTCCTGTCGACCAGGTCAAGAAGGCAATCTCCCTCGGCGTCTCCAAGGTCAATGTGAACACCGACCTTCAGGTCGTCTTCGCTGAGGCTACCCGCAAGTACATCGAGGCTGGCAAGGATCAGCAGGGCAAGGGCTACGATCCGCGCAAGCTCCTCGCTCCTGGCAAGCAGGCCGTCATCGACCGCACCAAGGAGCTCATGGAGGAGTTCGGCTCCGTGGGCAAGGGCTGGGAGTAAGCTTCAAACCCAGTGCCAATCAGGCGCAGAGCAGGGGGCTGCACTTCGGTGCGGCCCCCTTTTTCATGTCGAGATACTATTTCAGGTATGTTGAAGACGTTCGCAGGATTCTTCGAATTGCCCCAAAAGGGTTCCATTGAAAATCGATGCTGCTAGACTTGAGACCGTTAGTATACGCCGGAGGACATCATGTTCTCGGACGAATGATGACCGAAAGGGGCTTCATGACGCGCAGAAAGACTGTTGCTTTTGCAATCGCTTCCGTGCTGACGTTCGGCGGTACCCTCGGGGCAATCTCTGTTCCTGCCCTTGCCGAAGACTCGGCGACGCTGCAGACGCAGCTCGATGAGGCGAACTCCCAGCTCTCCCAGATGGGCTACCAGCTGGCAGCTGTACAGGAGGACCTCAACAATACCGTCGTCCAGCTGAACGACACCCAGTCGAAGATCGACCAGCTCAACTCCGATATCGCTTCCAAGCAGGAAGAGCTTTCGCAGGCTCAGGCCACGCTCGGCAAGCGAGTCTCCGCGAACTACAAGACGGGCGGCGTCAATCTCGTCTCACTCGTGCTCGACTCTGACAGCTTCGAGGACCTGTTCTCCCGCATCTACTATGCAGACAAGGTCGCAGAGTCCGACGCCAATGCTATCAGCCAGGTGAAGACGCTCCAGAACGAGCTCAAGGACCAGCAGTCCGAGCTCGAGGCACAGAAGAGCCAGCAGGAGTCGCTTGTCGCACAGAAGTCTTCCCAGACTGAGTCCTTGCAGTCCCAGATTTCCGACCAGCAGTCCTATGTAGCATCCCTTTCCGATGAGGTGAGGGCGGCTGTCCAGGAAGAGGCCGACGCACAGGCTGCCGCCGCACAGCAGACCGCAGCCAATGCAGGTGCCAATGCTTCCGAACTCGCACAGGCTGCACTTGATTCCTCCTCGAACGGCACTTCGTCCGATGCGGCTACGACGGGCAATGGCGGAACGTCTGACAATGGTGCTTCGGGCATGAGCTCGAACACCGATGGCAGCACCAATACCAACACCAATACGAACACGGATACGACGCCGTCCACCCCATCGACTCCGTCCACGCCGTCTACGCCGAGCACGCCGTCTACACCGAGCACGCCGTCTACACCTTCGACGCCGTCGTACAGCAGCAGCTCGAGCGATACGTCTGCAAGTGGCCTCACGAGCGCCCAGCGCTCTGCAATCCTGAGCGTTGCCTATGGCGCGCTTGGCACGCCGTACGTGTGGGGCGGCGCCTCTGCTTCCGGCTATGACTGCTCCGGCCTCACGATGGTCGCCTACGCAGCAGCTGGCATCTCGCTGCCGCACTCCTCTGATGCACAGATGGCCTACTTCACGTCCATCCCGCTGTCCCAGGCACAGCCGGGCGACCTCATCTGGTACTCCGGCCACGTGGGCATCTATGTCGGCAACAACACGATTCTCCATGCACCGTATCCTGGCGTCTATGTCAGGACCGAAAGGGTGTGGGGCGGCTATATCATGGTCGGCACCTACCGCTAGGATCTTCTCTAAGAGACATGCAGAAAGGCACGGAAGGGCATCTGCTCCTCCGTGCCTTTTCCTATGTGCCGATAGTTCTGCTCATCGAGCTTCGGATCATGCATGGTGTATGCAGCATGAGGCTCTGAGAGCATGCGAGAGCATCGATGCGGCCTGCAGTGGGGAGAGATTGCCTCTTTGATAGAAGAAGGGCCCGGAGCGGCTGCTCCGGGCCCTGCAGCATGCAATGAGGCTGCTTCAAGGAAGGCTACTTCTCCTTGCCCTTCTTTGCGTCGCGTTCCTCGAGCTTCTCCTCCGCTTCGCGCAGCGCCAGCTCTTCCGGCGTGAGCTTTGTGAAGCCTGCCGAGAGCGTGATATCGCGCAGCGTCTTCGAGTCGAGGTACTCCGAGGTGACCTTGCCGAGATCGCGGTAGATCATGATCGTGGGGCAGTCCTTGAGGTGCGAGCAGATATCTCCTGTGCTGCAGTCAAGGCAGGCGACAGGGGCAAGCGAGCCTTCGGCTGCACGCAGGATCTCGCCGAGCGTGTAGTCCTCAGGCTTTCTCGTGAGGCGGTAGCCGCCTCCCTTGCCGCGCTGGCTCTCAACGTATCCTGCCTTGTGCATGAGGGCAATGACCTGCTCGAGGTACTTCCTCGAGATGCCCTGGCGCTTCGAGACATCGCCGAGAGAGACCCAGCCATCATGTGTGGCGAGGTCTGCCATGGCACGCAGGGCGTAGCGGCCCTTGGTGGAAAACATGTTCCCCGCCATGATCAGTCCTTGTCCTCCGTCGTGGAAGCCTGGGAAGTGTTCCCCTTGAGCATCTCCTCGAGCGTCCTCCAGGAGAGCTCGGCGCACTTGACGCGTGCCGGCATGTGGGAGACGGACTTCAGGCTTGCTGCCTCGTCGAGCTCGTCGAGCTCCGCATCGTCGGTCACCTTGCCGGTCACCATGCCCATGAAGAGCTCGCAGAGATGAATGGCTTCCTCGGGGGTCTTGCCGACCATAAGGTCGCTCATCATGTCGGCCGAAGCCTGGGAGACGGCACAGCCGTGGCCCGTATAGGCGGCCTCTTCGATCTTGCCGTCATCTCCGAGCTTCACAGACAGCGTGAGATCGTCGCCGCAGGAGGGATTGACGCCCTCATGCACGATGCTCGGGTCGTTCATCTGGTACTTGTAGTCCGGATGGGCGACATGGTCGATGAACTCGGCGTTGTAGAGATCAGTTGCTTCCATGGAACACCTGCCAAACGAATGTGAGCGCATCGATCAGCTGATCGATGTCTTTCTTCTCATTGTAGAACGCGACAGAGGCGCGGCAGCAGCTCGAGATGCCCATAGAGGTCAGGAGCGGCTGCGCGCAGTGATGGCCTGCGCGGATGCAGACATTGCGCATATCGAGCAGCGATGCCACATCATGTGGGTGGATGCCCTTCACATTGAAGGAGACGGCAGAGACATGGCGGTCAGGGGAGGCAGGACCGACCATCTCGATGAAGGGAAGCTCTTCGAGCTTCTCGGTGAGGTAGCGGGCGAGCTTGCGCTCGCGGGTCTCGAGCGCTGCAAAGTCATGGTCTTCGAGGTAGGTGATCGCAGCACCCGTCGCAAAGATGCCGGCAGCATCCTGCGTGCCCGCCTCGAACTTCTGCGGTACCGGCGCCCAGACAGCGGCCTGCTCCGTCACGGAGTCGATCATCTCGCCGCCTGTGAGGAACGGAGGCATCTTGTCGAGGATATCTGCCTTGCCCCAGAGGACGCCTATGCCCATGGGGCCGCCGAGCTTGTGGCCGGAGAAGGCCAGAAGGTCTGCATCCATCGCCTTCACATCGACCTTCACATGCGGGACGGACTGGGCGCCGTCGACGACCATGTAGGCACCGACCGCATGTGCATGCTTCGCGATGTCGGCAATCGGGTTCTCGACGCCGAGGACATTGGAGACCTGCGTCACAGACACGATCCTCGTCTTCGGGCCGATCTTCTTCTCGAGCTCCTCTTCCGTGAAGCGGAAGTCATCATCGAAGCGCAGGTACTTGAGCGTGGCGCCTGTAGCGGCGCAGACCTGCTGCCAGGGGATGATGTTGGAATGGTGCTCCATGATGGAGACGACGACCTCGTCGCCCTCATGCAGGACCGTGCGGCCGAGCGTCCAGGCGACAAGGTTCAGAGCCTCGGTCGCATTGCGCGTGAAGACGATCTCGGAGCCTTGAGGCTCTCCCGCATCATCCACAGCGCCGATGAAGCGGGCGATGTGGGCACGGGTCTTCTCGATCTCCTCGGTTGCCTCGACAGAGAGCTTGTAGAGGCCACGCAGGGGATTGGCGTTCATCGTCTCGTAGAAATGCTTCTGCGCCTCGAGGACGGCAGCCGGGCGCTGCGCTGTCGCGGCAGAGTCGAGGAAGGCAAGATCAGGCTGTGCTGCGAGAAGCGGGAAGTCCTGCCGGAATGGATTGGTTTCGATGTCGGCGGTATCCATCATCGGTCCTCCTTATCGAGTGCAAGGCCGGCAAGCGCATCGGCGAGGGCATCCTCGCCGAGGACGGCCTTCATGCGGGTGCCAAGAGCTGCCTTCGACTGGGCCTCGGGTGCGTGGATCAGCGCGTCGTCGAAGATAGCCTGGGCAAAGAGCTCCGAGACGCCGTCTTCGCCGAGGCCGCGGGCAGCGAGATACATCTCCTGCTCGGGGCTGATCGAGCCGATCGAGGCGCCGTGGTTGCCCTGGACATCCTCCTCGTCGCAGAGGATGACAGGAAGCGTCTTGTTGACGATATCGTCGCCCTCGACAAGCACGGTCTCGAGCTCGTTGCCCTTGGAGCCCTTGCCGCCATGCACGAGGTCGATTGTCTCGCGCAGGGTCTTCTTGGCAGCGTCTGCCAGAAGGCCGGAGGCGTTCATGTCGCAGCGGGTGCTGCAGCCGCGCTGGCGCACCGTGTGGGTGAGGTCGAGCTCCTCATGTCCGCGCACGAGGTAGCGGCTCACAAGGTCGAAACGGGCGTTGTCCTCGGCAAGGTCAGCGGCCAGGCCGGCAGCGACCTTTGCGCCGCCGAGCGCATACTGGCGCACATCGACGACAGCGTTCCTTGCAGTACGGATGCCGATGCCTTCGAGATGCTGGTGCTTTTCAGGCAGCGCCATGATCTCGATGATATGGACCTGGGCATCGTGCTCTGCAACGACGCGCACGAGGTTCGCAGAGGTAGCTGCATCTGCCTTCTCGCCACGGGAGACGACGACGATCGTCGCCTCGGCGTGATGGCGGACCATGATGCCGGTATCGGCTACCTCGCCTTTGTCGCCGTCGACGACGCAGACGATGGGCTCTTCGCGCTTATGGTGTGCCGGCACCTCGATATAGGTGGCGTCCTTGGCAGCGTCCTCGATCCAGGAGACGGCCTCTTCGCCGATGCCGCACTCAAGGGCATCGAAGAGACGGGGGAGGCGTGCATAGACATCGCCTGTCGCCTTGGCGGCAGGGACCGTAAGCGAGATCTCATCGATCTTGAGGTAGTTCCACGTCTGCGCAGGCGGAACATTGATATGGGAGAGCGTGGTGAGCGCTTCTTGCGTGTCTGCCATCAGCCGATCGCTCCTTCCATCTCGAGCTTGATCAGGTTGTTCATCTCGACGGCGTATTCGAGCGGGAGCTCCTTGGAGACCGGGTTCGCGAATCCGTTCACGACCATGGTCCTTGCCTCCTGCTCGGAGCAGCCGCGGCTCATCAGGTAGAGGATCGTATCGTCCGAGATGCGGCCGATTGTTGCCTCGTGGCCTACAGAAGCGGAGCTGCAGCGCACGTCCATGGCAGGAATCGTGTCGGAGCGGGAGATGTCGTCGAGCATGAGGGACTGGCAGGAGACCGTAGCCCTTGCATGCTCTGCGTGCCTGCCAACGACGACCGAGCTCCTGAACGTGTTGATGCCGCCGTCCTTGGAGATGGACTTCGTCTCGACGGAAGCGGTCGTGTCGCGGCCGTTCAAGATCACCTTGCAGCCGGTGTCGAGGTCCTGCGTGGCGCCTGCGAACGTGATGCCCGTGAACTCGCAGTGCGAGCGGTCGCCTGCGAGGATCGTCGTCGGGTAGAGGTAGGAGACATGGCTTCCGAAGGAGCCGGAGACCCACTCCATCGTGGCGTCCTTGCCGATCGTCGCGCGCTTCGTGTTGAGGTTGTACATGTTCTTCGACCAGTTCTCGATCGTCGAATAGCGCAGACGTGCGCCATCCTTCACGAAGAGCTCGACGGCACCGGCGTGGAGGTTTGCCTCATAGTACTTGGGTGCCGAGCAGCCTTCGATGAAGTGGAGGTTCGCGCCGGGCTCGACGATGATGAGCGTGTGCTCGAACTGGCCGGCACCGGAAGCGTTCAGGCGGAAGTAGCTCTGGAGCGGATACTCGACCGTGACACCTGCCGGCACATAGACGAATGAGCCGCCGGACCAGACTGCGTAGTGGAGCGCTGCGAACTTGTGGTCGGTGGGCGGAATCAGCGTGCCGAAGTACTGCTTAACGACAGGCTCCCACTTCGGATCGTGGATGGCATCCTCGATCGTCGTGTAGACGACGCCGTACTTCGCGACCTCGTCGCGCATGTTGTGGTAGACGATCTCGGAGTCGTACTGGGCGCCGACGCCGGCGAGGCTGTCACGCTCTGCCTGCGGGATGCCGAGGCGCTCGAACGTGTCCTTGATGTCCTTCGGCACGTCGTCCCAGTTCCTGGCCTGCTTTGTCTTCGGGTTCACATACGTGGAGATGTGGTCCATATCGAGGCGGGCGATGGAGGGGCCCCAGTTTGCCGGCATCTTCATGTCCTGGAAGAGCTCAAGCGCTTCAAGGCGCTTCTTGAGCATCCACTCGGGCTCGTCCTTCTTCTCGGAGATGGCACGCACGATATCCGGCGTCAGGCCGTTCGCGTAGCGCTCGTAGCCCTCCTCCGGCTTCACGAAATCATAGAGGGAGCGGTTGATATCCGCTACCTGTGTCTTCTTCTCGCTCACAGCCTCACGCCTCCTGGGACTTCTCGGAGTTCTCGAGTGCCTGCTCGAAGCGGCCGAAGCCGTTGGTGTCGATTTCGGTGATGAGGTCGGCGGGGCCCTCTTCCACGAGGTTGCCGTGGACCATCACATGGGTGCGGTCGACAGAGAGCTTGTCGAGGATGCGCGTATTGTGCGTGATCATGAGAAGCGCGCCGTCGCAGTCCCTGCGGTAGGCTTCGATGCCCTTGGAGACGATCTTCAGGGCGTCGACGTCGAGGCCGGAGTCGGTCTCGTCGAGGATGGCCAGCTTCGGCTTCAGGAGCAGGAGCTGCAGCATCTCGATCTTCTTCTTCTCGCCGCCGGAGAAGCCGACGTTGAGCTCGCGCGTCAGGAACGACTCGTCCATATCGAGCTCATCGGCAATCTCGTTCACGCGCTGGCGGAACTTGCGTGCTGTCGTCTTGAGCTCGGGGCGCATCTGCGCGATTGTGCGCAGGAACGTGTAGAGAGGAACGCCAGGGACCTCGACCGGTGCCTGGTAGGAGAGGAAGATGCCGGCAAGCGAGCGCTTGTCAGCAGCAAGCTCGGTCACGTCCTGGCCGTCGAAGACGATCTTGCCTTCGCTCACGATATACTGCGGGTCGCCCATGATCACATGGCCGAGCGTGGACTTGCCGGCGCCATTCGGGCCCATGAGGACATGGGTCTCGCCTGCACCCACCTCGAGCGAGATATTGTGCAGGATGGGCTTGTCTTCGGTGCCCGCTGAAAGATTGCTCACCTGGAGCAGAGTCTGGGACATAGTTCTCTCCAAAACGCTCGCGAGGCCTTCCGGTCTCTTTCCGGCTGCGGTGTGCAGCCCCCTCTGACCAATTCATAGTACTCGTAGGGGTATTTAGGAGACAAGCTCCGAACAAAGCCTGCAAAGTGCTGGCATCATGGTCCCTGCACGCCTTGTACGGGGCGTCTTTCATAATTCCTACCGTACTTTGGGTATTTTACCGCCTCATTCCATTTCTATACCGGCCAATTGCGACCAATTGAGGACACATTCTCCGAATGTGCACAATGCAGGGGCTTTGACGGAAATCCGGCCATCTGGATGGGTCCCGAAACGTTGCAGTGCGGTTGCAGCGTGCGGATGTCCGCTCCTTCCGCTATAGAATGTTGAAGCAATCAGAACGCACACGAGACCGAAAGGCAGGAATACCGCATGGCTCTTTCGAGAGAAGATGTGGCAGGGATTGCGGACTATGCCCGCATCCATCTGACCCCTGACGAGCTCGACGAGATGACGCAGTACATGAACGATGCAATGGACATGCTTGCGCCTATCCGGCAATACGACCTCGAGGGGGTGGAGCCGACCTTCCACCCCATTGGAGACCTCTCGAATGTGATGGGCGAGGATATCGTCGACGATTCCGTCCGCCATCTCGATATCGATACAGCGCTCCAGAATGCCGGCTCGGTGCACGAGCGCTACTTCAGGGTCCCCTCGATCCTGGGCGATGAGGAAGGAGACCGCTAGTGGCAGACATCGACGAGCTCTCGGCATCCCAGATTGCCCAGGGCGTGAAGGATGGCTCCTTCAGCGCAACCGAGGTCGCGAAGGCGACGCTCGACGCAGTGGACAAGCGCGAAGGCGATATCCAGGCCTTCCTCGAGATCTCGGCAGACCTCGCGCTTGCAGCTGCCGAGCGCACAGACAAGGCACGCGCGAAGGGGGAGCCTCTCGGCATCCTTGCCGGCGTCCCCTGCGCCTTCAAGGACAACATGCATCTTGTCGGCACGCACACGACGTGCGCCTCGAAGATGCTCGAGAACTATGAGTCCGTGTTCACGGCAACCTGCGTCCAGCGCATGCTCGATGCAGGAGCGACGCCTGTCGGCAAGACGAACATGGACGAGTTCGCATTCGGCTCTTCGACGGAGTCTTCCGCCTTCCACCGCACGAACAATCCGTGGGACACGACGAGGGTGCCGGGCGGCTCCTCGGGCGGATCTGCTGCAGCGGTCGCTGCAGGCGAAGTCACGCTCTCGCTCGGCTCCGATACGGGTGGCTCGATCCGCCAGCCGGCAAGCCTCTGCGGCGTTGTCGGCATGAAGCCGACCTACGGTGCCGTGAGCCGCTACGGCGTCGTCGCCTTCGGCTCCTCGCTCGACCAGGTCGGCCCCTTCGGCAGGAGCGTCGCCGATGTTGCACTTGCGATGAATGCGCTTACCGGTCCTGGACGCGACCCGTATGACTCGACGAGCCAGAACTGCCCGGTCGACTTCCTCGAGCATCTCGAGGACCCGATCGAGGGCAAGGTTGTCGGCATCGTCCCCGAGCTTATGGATGCTCCTGGCCTCACGCAGGAAGTGAAGGATGCGCTTGCCGGTGCCATCGCAGCGCTCAAGGACCAGGGTGCCTCTGTCGTCGAGGTCGATCTTCCGAACATCCGCTCCGCCATTGCCGCCTACTACGTGATCGCCCCCTGCGAGGCATTCTCGAACCTTGCCCGCTTCGACGGCGTCCGCTATGGCTACCAGGAGCCGAACTGTGCAACGCTTGCCGAGCAGACAGCCAAGAGCAGGAGCCATGGCTTCGGGGAGGAAGCGAAGAGGCGCCAGATGCTCGGTGCCTACCTCCTTGCTTCGGGCGTCTACGACAAGTACTACTATCCGGCGCAGCAGGTACGCACGCTCATCACCCAGGACTATGTCAACGCCTACAAGAAGTGTGACGTGATACTCATGCCGGCGGCACCCCGCACGGCCTTCCGCTTCGGCGAGATGAGCGATCCGACCGAGATGTATGCCTCCGACATGTTCACGATTTCGAACAACATTGCCGGAAATGGCGGCATCTCCGTGCCGCTCGGACTCGGCGCAGAATCGAAGCTTCCGGTCTCGGCACAGCTCCAGGGGCCGGCCTTCTCCGACAGAAGGCTCCTGCAGTTTGCACGCGCGATCGAGCGCGCCTTCACGGCTGAAGGCACCGTCGCGCCTGCATTTGCCGGGAAGGGAGGCGAGCTCAGATGATGACGCTCGAAGAGGTGCTCAAGGACTGGGAGGCCGTGATCGGCCTCGAGGTCCACACGGAGCTCACGACGCTCGATACGAAGATGTTCTGCAACTGCCGCCTCTCGCACAACGATCCGCCCAACACGAATGTGTGCCCGGTCTGCCTCGGCATGCCCGGCGCCCTGCCGGTCCCGAACAAGAAGGCCATCCAGTCCATTGTCATGGCCGGCCTTGCGACGAACTGCCAGATCATGAAGCACTCGATGTTCTACCGCAAGCACTACTTCTATCCAGACATGGCAAAGAACTACCAGACGACGCAGGGCCCGGTTGCCTTCTGCATGCATGGACATCTCGACCTCACCGTCGACGGAGCAGGCGCGAAGGAGCGCCCTGCCTGGGAGGATATGGCAGCTGACGGCACACCGATCGAGCGCGCCGAGGACGGCTCCTATACGGCACCGATCAGGATCTTGCGTATCCACATGGAAGAGGATGCTGCAAAGATGGTGCACTCGGGCGGCGAGGAAGGCCGCATCACGGGTGCTGCCGAGTCATTCGTCGACTACAACCGCTGCGGCACGCCCCTGATCGAGCTTGTCACGGAGCCCGACCTCAGGACTCCTGAAGAGGCCCGCCTCTTCATGGAGAAGCTCCAGCAGACGTTCCGCACGCTCGGCATCTCCGACTGCTCGCTCGAGTCCGGCTCCATGCGCTGCGACGGCAACATCTCCCTCAGGCGCCGCGGAGAGACGAAGCTCGGCACGAAGACCGAGATGAAGAACATCAACTCGTTCAAGAGCCTCCACGATGCACTCGAGTACGAGATCCGCCGCCAGGCAGAGGTGCTCGAGGAGGGCGGCATCATCTATCAGGAGACCCGCCACTGGGAGCCCTCCAAGCGCCGTACTGTCGTCATGCGCGTCAAGGAGACGGCAGACGACTATCGCCTCATGCCCGACCCCGACCTGGCACCCTTCGACCTTACCGACGACTTCATCGACGACTGCCGCGCGCGCATCCCGGAGCTGCCGGATGAGAAGTGTGCACGCTACGAGCGTGACTACGGTCTCAAGCATGCTGACGCCGCGCAGCTTGCAGGAGACCCGGATGTCTCGAAGTTCTTCGAGGAGGCGCTTGACGGCGCCGACAAGAAGACGGTCCCCACGGTCGCGAATGTGATGGTGAACCTCGTGCCAGGGCCTGCTGACGTGAAGCCTGCCCAGGTCCAGAGCCTCTCCAAGCTTCTGACAGAAGATGCAATCACGTTCGCACAGGCACGCGAAGTGCTCGATGCGGTCGATGGAACGGACAAGGATCCGGCAGCTGTCGTCGACGAGCGCGGCATGCGCCAGGTCTCCGATGCGGGCGCTCTTGAGCCCATCGTCGACGAGGTGCTTTCGCGCTGCACGGACCAGGTCGCACAGTATCAGGGTGGCAACAAGAAGGTCCTGGGATACCTTGTCGGCCAGTGCATGAAGGCATCGAAGGGCAAGGGCAACCCGAAGCGCTTCAACGAGATGCTGAGGGAAAAGCTCGGCTAGCTCTCAGGACAGGAGCTCATCGAGGGGCTGCTCTTCGGGGCAGCCCCTTTTCATGGAGTTCACGGCTTGTCCATGAGCCGGCCACGAACAAAACAGATGGAAGCGGGAAATCGACCGTCTGCGGCCGAATGTGGCCGTTCACGCGGGCGCAAGATTTGGAACGCTTTATGCGGGCATCATATGAGTGCGCAAGGGCAGACAGGACAAGGAGGTGTACTCGGCACCTCAGAGGTTCTGCCAAGAGCCCGGAAAGTGGGGGTCCCGTGATTTCGTCCGGGGCCCCCGTCAAGTCTGAAGACATATATAAGAGATGGAGCGCTAGGCTTCCTTCTTCTCCTCTGCTGCAAGCGCATCGGTTGAGACATGGCGGAGCATCAGGGCAAGCGTGACGGCCAAGCCCTTCGGCAGGCTCGTCGCATCGATCCATTCCTCGCGCGTATGGGCACCGCCGCCGACGATCGTGCCGACCGAGGTAGCAGGGATTCCCATGGAGAGCGGGATGTTCGCATCGGTCGAGGCAGGGGAGGTATCGGGTGCAGCTCCTGCAATCTCTCTCAGCGCATCGAGGCAGGCGTGCGTGAGCTCTTCCTCATCCTCCTCCGGGATATCGCCGTTGCCGGGGCGGCTGCCGATGGGGGAGATGTCCATCGTGCAGCCAGGCACGGCAAATGAGGCGACGATCTCGCGGAGCTTCTGCTCGAGCTCTGCGAGCACGCTCTCGTCGGTCGAACGGAACTCGAAGAGAAGCGACGCATCCTCGGCGATGGAATTCACGGTCGTGCCGCCTTCCATCCTGCCGATGTTCATCGTCGTGCGCGGATCCTTCGGAAGCTCGAGCGCATAGAGGCGCTCCGTGAGCGCACAGAGGCGCTCGAGCGCATTCGGCGTTCCGAAATCTGCCCAGGAGTGTCCGCCCTGCGTATGGCAGCTGATGCGGAAGCGGCGCGATCCCACGGCGACAGAGCAGCACTGGGGCATGTAGCGGTCGAATGAGATGTATTCGTGGATGCGGTGGCCGAGCTTCTCGAAGACCTGGCGGGTGCCATCGAGGTTGCCGAGGCCCTCCTCGCAGGAATTCGCGACGACGAGGATGCCGCAGTCGAGATGCTCTGCAATCTCGGGATGGCGGATGAGGTAGCGTGCCGCAAGAAGGAGCCCGGCAAGGCAGGCCGTGTCATCGCCGATGCCTGGCGCCATGATCTTCTTTCCATCCACCTCGGGGTGGAAGGAATCGCGGTCAGGGAACACGACATCGGTGTGCGCAGCAAAGACCGCAAGGTCGCGAGGCGAGCCATCCTTGTGGCGGGTGGCGATGGGCACGATAACGTTTTTCTGGGAATCGATGTAGGCCTGGGGCGCGCCGTTTGCATGGAACCAGTTGCAGACGAACTGGGCACGCCTGCCTTCATGGTGGGAGGGGGCAGGAAGCGAGGCGAGGGCGCTTGTCAGCATGATCTCCTCGTCGTAGACAGTGCGTGCATATGCCTTTGCAAGGGCGGTGAGCTTCGCGTCCATATCTGCCTTCCGGTCCGGTTCCCACTGGTCGGCCCCATCGTAGCAGAGGGAAGCTTTTCTGCCAGTTAGCCTAGGCGTCTACCTGTCCAAGCTCCTGCAAAAGCGCATAGGTCTCGTTCAGGATGCCGGTGAGCTCTTCGAGCTGGTCCTGGCCGATGACCGCTCCATAGTCCTCGATGATCTTCTGGAAGCTCTGGCGCGTACCGGCAACGAGCTTCTTGCCCTTGCGCGTGATCGTGACCCTGATCTTGCGGGCATCATGCGGATCCTTCACACGCTTTGCGAGCCCCTGCTCTTCGAGGTCGTCGATGATCTGCGTGATGCGGGGGCGCGTGAGGCCGACCTCTTCTGCGATGCGGACAGCAGAGGTGTCATGCTTATGGGTGTCGAGATAGAGGAGCACGGTCGCATTGCCCTGCGAGAGGCAGCGCAGCAGCGGTATCGAGATGCGGTAGAGGCTCTCGAATGTCTCGAGGCAGGCCTTTGCCGCTTCGGCTCCGCTGTCTTCGGAAGGCGCATTCTCTGACTGGTCTGCGCGCAGTGCTTCTGCCTTTGCAGACAGTTCATCAGCATGCAGGACCTTGGAAGCAACCGATTCGATGGAAGACGTGCCGCTGTATCTCATGTAAACCTCTTTAGCGGAAACTGGGCAGAGTGCCATTTGGAACTCCGTATCATAATAGGGCAGAGATATTGAACGAAAACCGTGTTTTTTGCAGTGAGTGCATTATTTGGCACTTTGTTTCGGCAAACGTGCTTTCGGTGTGCCCAAGGTGCATGGACCATCTACGTTTCATCCCTATTTCCGATAGGGTGCATCCCTTTTTCAGCGCCATTCTCCGTGCTACCATGCGCTCAAGGTAGAGGCGCGGACAGATGATGCCCAGGCGAGCCGGCAGGCAAAGACCTTGGGCGGAGGCGGAATCCGCCGAACCTCCTCGGCAGGCATGTCGAAGGGGTGGGCCCCGCGGGAATACGGCGGGGACTGTCTGCGGGAATGCCTGCAGGAGCGCTATGTCATGTGGCCGAGGTCGCCAGCAAAGTGCTCTTTGCTGGCGATTGCTGTATTGGGCAGGATTTATGGAAAGGAAGACCGCATGGATCTTCAGAAGCTCACCGGCTCCATTGTCGCTCTTGTCACGCCGTTCAATGAGGACGGCTCCATCGATTACGCTTCGCTCGACAAGATTCTCGAATTCCAGGTCACGAATGGGACGGATGGCATCCTCGTGCTCGGCACCTCGGGCGAGTCGGCGACCATGACAGACGCAGAGGATATCGCCGTCGCGAAGTTCGCGGTCGAGCATGTCGGAGGTGCGGTGCCTATCTTCGGCGGCGCAGGATCGAACTGCACGCGCGAGAGCTACAACAAGTCGCTCGAGCTCGAGAAGGTCGGCGTCGATGGCCTCCTCGTCATCACCCCGTACTACAACAAGTCGAATGAGGAAGGCATCTACCAGCACTTCAAGACCGTGCTCGATGCAATCGATGTGCCGGCCATCCTCTACAATGTGCCCTCCCGTACCGGCTGCTCCATCAGCGTGAAGAACCTCGAGCGCCTCTCGAAGCATCCGCGTGCCCTTGCTATCAAGGAGGCGTCGGGCTCCATCGGCTATGCGACCGAGATCGCACACTGCCTGGGACCTGACTTCGGCATGTTCTCCGGCAACGACGATATGGTCCTGCCGCTCATGAGCCTCGGTGCCCGCGGCGTCATCTCCGTCTGGGCCAACGTCATGCCCAAGGACGTGCACGAGATGTGCAAGAACTACCTTGCTGGCAACATCGAGGAGGCCAGGAAGACCCAGCTTGCCTGCCTCGACCTCATCCATGCCCTGTTCTGCGAAGTGAACCCGATTCCCGTGAAGCAGGCCATGGCAGATATGGGGCTGCTCCAGGCGAACTACCGCCTGCCGCTCTGGCCGATGACAGACGAAGACCATGCAAGGCTTCGCCGTGCGATGGAGGGAGTGGGTCTTCTTGGCTAAGGCAGTACTGATCGGCACGGGGCGCATGGGTACCGTGCTCGAAGGCCTCATTGCCGAGCGCGAAGGATTCGAGCTCGTGGGCAAGGTCGGCTTCGAGAACAGGGAAGACCTGCCCGATAGCCTGCCTCTCGCCGATGTCGCGATCGACTTCTCTGCACCGGCGCTCACAGCCGATCTCTGCACCTATGCCAGGAACTGCGGCTGTGCCGTCGTCTCGGGCACGACGGGCCTGGGGGAGCAGGAGCTCTCGCTTCTCGAGGAGCTCGGGAAGTCTGTCCCGGTCGTCCATTCAGGCAACTACTCTCTGGGTGTCGCCGTGCTCCGCCGCCTTGTCGCTGAGGCAGCGAGTGCGCTTCCTGGCTGGGATATCGAGATAGAGGAGACGCACCACAAGAAAAAGGTCGATGCTCCGTCCGGAACGGCGAAGATGCTCATCGAAGCGGCAGATCCTGAAGGCGCGTGCTCGCTTGTCTATGGGCGCGAAGGCATCGTGGGCGAGAGACCTCAACGTGAGATCGGTGTCCATAGCCTTCGTGGCGGCACCGTGGCCGGTACCCACGAGGTGCACTTCTTCGGCACGGACGAAGAGCTCGTGCTCACGCATCGTGCCCAGAGCCGCCAGATCTTCGCCGAGGGCGCACTTGCCGCAGCGGAGAAGCTCCTTGCAAAGGAGCCTGGCTTCTATTCCTTCGAAGATCTCATGTTCGCATAGCATATTTCCCGATATCAGCAGGGGCCGCCGTTCGCCGATGGGCGAGCGGCGGCATTTTCGATATTTCGGCGATTTCCAATCTCGTGAATCGCAGCATCTGGACAGGAAATGCCCAGAAAGCCGCATCTGCGTTCAGAATGCGGGAACAGAATATGCGCAATATTGCGAATTCTCATGTACGCGATTTGGGGCACGATTGGTCTGACCCTGTACACGGCAGCTTGGAAAGGACTGTTTCATGGTCAATCGTTTCGTGCTCAACACCATCTCCTATCACGGCGCTGGCGCTATCAAGGAGATTCCGGGCGAGATTCCCGTCGCGGCTACAAGAAGGCCTTCGTCTGCTCCGATCCCGACCTCGTGAAGTTCGGCGTGACCTCCAAGGTCACCGACCTGCTCGATGAGGCCAAGATCCCCTGGAGCCTCTATTCCGAGATCAAGCCGAACCCGACCATCCAGAACGTCCAGGACGGCGTTGCCGCCTACAAGGCATCCGGCGCTGACATGATCGTCACGATCGGCGGCGGCTCCTCCATGGATACCGCCAAGGCCATCGGCGTCATCGTCGAGAACCCTGAGTTCGCCGATGTCCGCTCCCTCGAGGGCGTCGCTCCGACGAAGAAGCATGCCGTGTTCACGATCGCTGTCCCGACGACGGCAGGCACAGCGGCCGAGGTTACGATCAACTACGTGATCACCGACCCGGAGAAGGTCCGCAAGTTCGTCTGCGTCGACACGAACGATATCCCTGAGGTCGCTGTCGTCGACCCCGAGATGATGGCTTCGATGCCGGCAGGCCTCACGGCTGCCACGGGCATGGACGCACTAACCCATGCTATCGAAGGCTACACGACGAAGGGCGCCTGGGAGCTCTCCGACATGTTCCACTACAAGGCCATCCAGCTCATCTCCCAGAACCTCCGCGATGCCTACGCCGAGGCCAAGAGCGGCAAGCCCGCATCCGGCCGCGAGGGCATGGCGCTTGGCCAGTACATCGCCGGCATGGGCTTCTCCAACGTCGGCCTCGGCATCGACCACTCGATGGCACACACGCTCTCTGCGCACTATGACACGCCGCACGGCGTCGCCTGCGCAATGCTGCTCCCGATCGCGATGGAGTTCAACAAGCCGGTCGTCACGAAGCGCCTCGCTGAGGTCGCTGTCGCTATGGGCGTCGACACCAAGGGGATGACGGACGACGAGGCAGCAGATGCCGCCATCGCCGCTGTCCGCAAGCTCTCCGAGGATGTCAGCATCCCGAAGACGTGCAAGGGCCTCGTCGAGGAGGACCTCGACCAGCTCGCAAAGGATGCCCTCGCCGATGCCTGCTATCCGGGCAACCCGCGCGAGGCCACGCCGGAGCAGGTCAAGGACATGTTCCGCAAGATCATGGCATAAGGATTCAGCCGGAAACCGAAATGCTGCATGTGCGCCCTTCCGGAATTTCCGGAGGGGCGCTTTCTTCTGCTACGATGCTCTGAAGCACCGGATGCGGATGGGGGAGCTATGGGGACGATCGATGACTATCTTCTGTGGCGGGGAGACCTCTCCTTTGCGGAGCGTCCCTTCAACGACTGCGACAATGTCATCTGCTCCTGCATCTCCTACCTCGACCTTGCCTCGTTCGTGCCGAAGGAGGGGGAGGCTGGCTCTGCTTCTGTGCATGATGCCCTCCGCGGCCTTTTTGCAGCGTCGGGCGGTGACATCTCGCCCTATGTGCGGTCGATGGCAAACATCACGGCTGAGACGCTCGAGCTTCTGGCAGAATCCCGCCGCTTCGGGCCTCTTGCCCTCCACGATATGGTCGATGTCTTCGTGCCGGAGCGCTTGGTCCAGGCATCGGCGGTCACGATCGATGTCACGCCGCACGAGAGCTATGTGTCCTTCCGCGGCACGGACTCGACGCTTGTGGGGTGGCAGGAGGACTTCATGCTGAGCTTCACTGTCACGGAAGCGCAGGAGATCTCTGCAGAATATCTTGCGCGCATGGCGAGAAGGGCCCAGAAGGAGGGCAGGCGCCTCTATGTGGGCGGTCACTCGAAGGGCGGGAACCTGGCTTCCTATGCCGCATCGATGCTGCCATCAGACCTTGCGCCTGAAGTCCTCTTCTGCTGGAGCAACGATGGCCCCGGCATGGATGCAGAGGTCTCGCCGAAAAGCGCCTGGGATGTGCTCGGACACCGGTTCTTGCGGATTCAGCCGACCTACTCCATCGTGGGCGAGCTCTTCGACAGGCCCGAGGAGCCACGCATCTATGTGAAGAGCACGGCGCAGGGCGCCCTCCAGCACGATCCGACCTCCTGGGAGATGGGGCCTTCAGGCATGGTCGCAGCAGAAGACCTTCTGCCCCAATGCAAGGTCACGAACCAGATATTTGCGGACTGGATCGCTTCGGTCCCGAAAGACCAGCGCCGCTCCTTCACGGAGGAGCTCTTCCGCGTGCTTGCTGCAGGAGGAGCTGAGACTTTGGATGAAGTGACGGCGACGCCTGATGGCATCCAGAAGGTCGTGCAGGCACTGGCCGGATCGAGCCCTGCCACGAAGGATGCCATCATGAAGCTTGTGGCATCGACGGTCACAAACACGATGTCCTATGCCCGCCACGCCGCAAGCCGTGCTGTGGAGACAGCCGCCTTGAACGCTGCAAAGCTTGCCTCGCAGCTGCCACAGGGACGTCTACGCGATGACGGCATTCAGGATGGCAGAGACGACAGAGATCACGAGGGCGCCCCAGAAGGCAGCGCCGAAGCTCGTGCAATAGATGCCAAGGCCGAAGACCGAGACTGAGAGCCAGCTTGCAATCTCGAGCGCGACGGCGTTCACGACAAGCGAGAACACGCCGAGCGAGATTATCGTCAGGGGCAGCGACAGCACCTTCATGATGGGCTTGATCGTCGCGTTCACGAGGGCGAGCGCGAGCGCTGCGAAGATGGCGCTCTTCACGGTATCGCCCAGAGGCACGATGCCGGGCACGAGATAGATGGCAAGGGCGATGGCAAGGGCACAGACGAACCAGCTCTTGAGAAAACGCATGGAAGACGCTCCTTTCCTCTTTCCTCGAGTCTACCCGAGAAGGCTGCCTGTCTTCTGAAGCGCTTTCCTGTTTCGCTTCCTCAGAGCTCTTCCCATCCTTTCTTCACAGCTGCTACTTTAGTGTGCTAAAGTAGACGGACGTCGTCCGGAGGGAGAGACATGGGCACCGATATGGGAAGAGCAGGGGAGACCGAACGTCTCATGGAGGCATTCTGCCTGCTCGAGACTCCTGACGAGGCACGTGCGTTCCTTCTCGACCTTCTGAGCAAGCGCGAGATCCAGGATCTTGCCCAGCGCCTCGAGATGGCGCGCCTTCTGGATTCCGGATCGTCGTATAACGCCGTGTCTGAGGCGACGGGCGCCTCGTCGACGACCGTGAGCAGGGTCTCGAAATGCCTCAATGGCCCTGAAGGGGGCTATAGGCTCGTGCTGGGACGCCTCAAGGGCAAGGGGTTCGCCTAGGCCAGGCATTGCTGTCGCCTCCGCGCGCTACCATAGATGGAGACACCGGAAGCAAGGAGCAGCAATGGGAATGCATATCGTGCATACGCACGCAGAGGGCGTCGTGTCGGCAGATGTCGTGGCAGCGCTTCGCGAGGCCAGCAGCAAGGGCGCAGCTGTCCTTGTCGTGCCCTCATTCGAGGCACAGATTGCAGCGCAGAAGCAGCTTGCAGGCCTTTCCGACCCAGTCCTTTTCGGCATCTCGGCCACGACGCTCTCCGCGTGGATCAAGGAGCGCTGGGATGTGTGGGGAGACGGCAGACACCTCGTCGAGAAGCCGGTCCGCACGATCGCAATCGAGCAGGTGCTCCTCGATGCTGGCCAGGCAGAGCCGCTTCCGGGCATGCTGCGCCTGCTCTCGTCTTTGGCAGAAGAGGCGCTGCCCTGGCTTCCGCTCATGCCGAACAGCAAGGTCGATGAATTCCGGGCAAAGCAGTATGGCCTTACGGCTGCCGAAGCCTCTGCAATAGGGCTTGTCGGCGCCTACGCAGACATGATCCATGCGCTTGGCTATATAGAGCCTGCAGAGGCTTCAGCCAAGATCGTCCCTGCGATGGAGCGTGCAGGGGCACAGGTGCCCACGCTCGTCGTGAGCGGCATCTCGAAGCTGGGACGCAGCCAGCGCGAGCTTCTGGCGGCAGCTGCACGTGTATCCGACGTCTGGTTCATTGGCACCGAGCGCAATGCGGAGGCAGACCGCGGGCTCAGGAGCCTCGAGGAAGAGCTTCTTGCCCTTGCGGGCGACAATCATGTCGCATGCGAGGAGCAGGAGTCCGAAGCACCGGAGTCCACGGCACGAGCCGAGGAGCTCTCGAAGCTCAGACGTGCCCTCTTCACGGAGGCAGAGACGATGCGTGGCACCGGCGCTGTCTTTCTGGCCGAGCCGGAAGGGCCTCTGGCCGAGGCAGAGCATCTGGCTGCAACGATCTGCCGTCTTGCTGATGCAGGCGAGAAGAAGATTGTCGTTTCCACGCCCGATCCCGAGCGTGCCTGGCGTGAGCTTGCGCCGAAGCTTGCTTGCCGCCATATCGCCGTCTCGGCCAGGCTTGAGCGCCCTCTTGCGAAGACCGAGGCGGGACATGCCTTCATCTCCTATGCGGAGACGGTAGCAGAGCTCGCCGAGCTTGCAGAGACATGGCCCGAGCCTGAGACGCTCGAGGATGGGACGGAGCGCATTCGCCTCGGCGACATGTCCTGGTGGCCGCCCCGGGGCCTCACGGATTTCCTGCTCTCCGATATCAGCCACATCACGACGGGGAAGGCACAGACGCTCGACGCAAAGTGGAGGTCTGACAGGCTCCTTGTACCGGAAGGCGTGTTCACGACGCTCCAGAACGAGCGCGAGGTCGGCGCTTCCTGCGCCCGTGCCACTCAGGAGCTTCTGCGCGGCCGCATTGGCACGGCAGCACAGAGGCTGCTCACGCCCTATATCGCAGGTATCGAGACGCCTGACGATCTTTTCGTGGATGAAGACCGGGACATCAGCATACGCACGGAGAGGCTCTCCGACACGCTTTCCGACACTTTCGAGGCAGGCACGCTCGAAGGCATCCTCTCGCTTGCGGGGACCTTGAAGGAGCTTGGCATCTCGGCCGACCCGAAGGCAGAGCATCCGGTATCGCTCAGGCTCGTCGTGGCCCTGATGAAGCAGGCCATGGGGGAGAAGGCGCTTGTGACGAGGCCTGCCTGGAGCGAGAAGGACGCCCTTGCCCAGGTGCGCATCGCGTCTCAGTCCGAGGTGGCAGGCATGGAGCCCTGCTCGGCAGATGCCCTCATCTGCTGCGGACAGACATCGCAGGAAAGCAGCATCGGCACCGGCGATGATGTGCTCTCTGCTCTGCTCGAGCGCTGCGGCGTCGAGCCGGCACCCGACCCCATGCAGGATGCACGTGCCCGGTTCGTCTCGGCCCTCTCGGTGCCCCGCCGTCTCCTTGTGATGGAGCGCGTCAGAAACGATGCAGACGCAAAGGAGAGCTACCCTTCGGTCATGCTGACAGAGCTGCTCTCTGTCTATGGATTTGACGACGGCAAGAAGGCCAAGGCGGGGAAACTCTGGGAAGACCGTGCCCGTGAAGCAGGAGTCGGTGCCTCGTCTGCAGACGAGCAGCATATCGTGGAAGAGACCATGCCTGAAGGCAGGGCCCCCAGGCAGGCCGCCGCAGAAGAGATTGTGCCTGCAGGCACAATCAGCGAGGCATCGAAGCATGCCATCGTCGTGCCGCCTCCTGGCAGGATCGACCTGCTGGATGGCAAGCCGCTCCTTTCTGCCACCCAGATCGAGACCTATCTCGAGTGCCCGCTCAAGTGGTTCAGCCTGAGAAGGCTCAAGCTCGAGAACCAGGATGCCGGATTCAGCGGCATGGAGATCGGCACGTTCGTCCACGGCGTGCTCGAGAGCCTGCACAAAAAGATGCTCGACGATGCGCTGGAGCGCGCGGGCATGAGCGAAGAGGATCTCAAAGCTGTGTCTTGGGCTTCTCTTCCAGATTCACGCGTCGATGTGGAGCGCAACCCCGAGCGCATGGACTTTGCCCTTGCGCTTGCGGACAAGATCTTCGACGAGAGGCTTGAAAGCCAGTATGTCAGGAAGCATGAGCGGCAGCCGCTCATACCGCATACCGAAGCGGACCTGGGGACGATTCGTCGGATCAGGCACGATATCGAGACCTTCATCGGGTATGAGGCAGGGCTCTTCGATGGCTTCGAGCCGCGCCACTTCGAGTGGGACTTCGGCAGCAGGGACAATGCAGTCGAGTATGCTGGCGCCTATATCACAGGCACGATCGACCGCGTGGATGTCGACGGACATGGCCTGGCCTGCGTGATCGACTACAAGCAGAAGTCTGCGACAGGCTTCGCAAAGGAGTATGCGGTCTTCCCGAACGGGGCGCCTGCGTCGGGTGCAGGCTTCGTGCTGCCGAGGCGTGTGCAGTCGCTCATCTATGGGCAGGTCGTGCGGCGCCGGCATCCGGATCTCAAGGTGGTGGCTGCTGTCTATCTCTCGACACAGGACCCCCATGCGGTCTCTGGCGCGGTCTCGGCAAACCTCGCAGACCGCATCTTCTGGAAGCATGCTCCCGCGAAGCGCACGCTCGAGACGATGACCGTGAGCGACCAGGAGAGCTTCGGCACGGATGGGCGGGGCATGGATGCCGTGCTCGATGCGACAGAGGAGCTTGTCAGACAGAAGATTGCGGAGCTCATGGCAGGAAATATCGAGGCGGCTCCGTGCGACGCCGAAGCGTGCATGTATTGCCCGGTGCTTGGATGCGAAAAGAGGCTTGGATGACGGCGAAGGTCGATATCTCGAAACTGAATCCCGACCAGAGGCATATCGTCAAGAAGCTCGACGAGCCGCTCTTCGTCGAGGCTGGTGCCGGTTCCGGCAAGACGTTCACGCTGACGCAGCGCATTGCCTGGGCCCTGGCGCCAGGGTCGGGCAAGGACGGCAAGCCCTTCCTCGACGATCTCTCGCAGGCGCTCGTGATTACGTTCACGAATGTCGCTGCCCGCGAGATCAAGGAGCGTGTGCGTGCAAAGCTCAGGAGCTCCGGCATGAACGAGCATGCGCTCGAGGTCGACTCTGCCTGGATATCTACGATTCACGGCATGTGCAAGAGGATCCTGACCCGCCATGCCCTGGATCTCGGCATCGACCCAGCGTTCCGCGTCGCTTCTGGCAACGAGACAGACCAATATCTGAACGAAGCCCTCGAGGAAGTCATGGGGGAGGAGCGGCAGTCGGGAGATCCTGCCATGAAGGAACTCCTCTCCGCCTACAGGCTGGGCTCGCGGAATGAATCGGGCAGCTATGCCGGCATCATGGGCCTTGTCCTCTCGGCGAGGCAGGCTGCCATTGCGGCGCCGGGCGGCTTCAAGGACCTCTTCGTGCCTGAAGCGGCAGATTCCAATGAGGTGATGGAACGCTTCATTTCTGCTTACGGATCTCTCTTGAGCAGCGATGTGAAGCTCTCGGCAAAGAGCTCCGATAAGGTCAAAGCGACAATGGAGCTGCTTGATGAATACAAGAATCTAGCCCCAGGAGCAAGGACACCGGAGAAGACTCTCGAGATTCTGGGCCAGGTGCAGTGGCCTGGATCGTCCAAGAACTACAAGACCATGCTCGACGACGCAAAGGATGCGAAGGAGCATGCCGAGGAGGAGCTCCTGCTTGCCCAGTCCCGCAGCACGACCGAGACCCTGATCGCTCTTGCGAAGAAGGTGGACGAGCGCTACTTCGAAAAGAAGAAGGCACATTCGCTGCTCGACAATGACGACCTCGTGACGCTTGCGCTTCGGGCGCTCGAAGAGAACGAGGAGGTGCGGCGCGACTATGCCAACCGCTTCCGCCTTGTGATGGTCGACGAGTTCCAGGATACAGATGAGAAGCAGCTTCGCTTGATCAGCCTGCTTTCGGGCGAAGGTGCCCGCCATCTTGCTACGGTCGGTGACGCACAGCAGTCCATCTACCGCTTTCGCGGTGCCGATGTCTCGGTCTTCCATGGGAGGGGAAAGGGACTTCCCGACGAGGAGAAGATCCGTCTTGCAATCAACTACCGCAGCCACAGAGACATCCTCTCGTTTGTGGATGCAGTCTGCGGAGGCAAGGGAGGCAGGAAGGGAGTCCTTGACCACTTCATGCATCTCGACCCGGCAGAAGAGCATACAGGCACCTACGATACACCTCAGATCCCCCGCATCGATATCGAGATCTGCGAGGATACTTCGCGGCCTTCGAAGGCGCAGGCTGCCGTCGAGGCGGCCATGATCGCGAAGCGGTTCCGCTCGATGGCCGATGCCGGTGCGAATCCGGGCGACATGGTGCTGCTTCTGAGGGGAATGACGAACGCAGCGTACTACATCGATGCCATCCGCAGGGAAGGGCTCTCCTGCATCGTCTCTGGAGGTTCCGGCTTCACGAAGACGGCAGAGTCTGCCATCCTGCAGGCGCTCCTGCACTACCTTGCGAACTGCCGGGATACGGAAAGCGGCCTCTTCCCGCTCCTGTCGTCTGCGGTCTTCGGCATCCCAGCAGATGATTTCGTGCAGCTTGCTACGACGACGCAGAAGAAGGCAGATCTCCCGACGAAGCGCTCGATCGAGAACGGCTTCGTGACCATGCAGTTCAGAGGAGGCTACGAGCCGACGGCGCGTCTCGCGCGTGCCCACGAGATCCTCGCGCGTGCCCGCCAGATTGCGAAGCGCCACAATATCGCAGATGCCTGCACCTATGTCGTGCGGGAATCGGGCTGGCTCACACGGCTTTCCTCCCAGGGCGCCCAGGGCGAGGCAGTCTGTGCCAATGTGCTTGCCGGACTTCGCTATATCCGCGGGCTCGTCGAGGATCTGGGGCTTGGAAGCTCCCGTGCAGCCTGGGAATACGACCGGTGGCTCCAGGTCTCGAAGATTCCGCCTGCTTCCCTTTCCGGAGGCAAACAGGGTGCCGTGAGGATCATGACCGTGCACGCCTCGAAGGGAGCCGAGTTCAAGATTGTCGCCGTGGCAGAGTGCTGGGCAAACCCGATGGCGGAGTCCTTCTGCTCGGGCTCCGTCCCGGGCCGTGGCCGTGCTGTCATCGTCCCGCCCGAAGGCTTCTCCTATACGCCGCCCCAAGAGGTGCCAGAAAACCCCGAGACGCTCGGCGAGTGGTATGAGCACCTGAGGGACGAGAACACTTCCGCCGATGCTGCAGAGCTGACCCGCCTTCTCTACGTTGCGCTCACGCGTGCCGAGGAAGCTCTTATCCTGGGCATTGCACCTGTCAGGAGCGCAAGCAAGAGCACGCCGACCAAGGCCACAAGGCCCCAGAACGAGCTTGCTGCCAAGGTGATGGGAGCGCTCTTCGGCGATGTGACGCCCGAGCCGGGCGAGCACCGGATAGAGTATGGCGGAACGGAGCCTGCGCTCGTGCATGTGGCAAAGCTCGCAACCCAGGAAGTGGAAAGACAGAAGGTCAAGGTGCTCGATGCCGGAGGATTGCTAGGCGAGCTCGAAGGCGCTCTTCCGGATGACCCCCGCCTGCTTGTCGCTCCCGAAGAGGAGCCGCAGACCTCATTTGCGGTCTTCGAGGAGAGCAGGGATGTGCTGGCGGAAGAGACCCGCATGCAGACCTCGCGCGAGGGCATCTTCTCCTACTCGTCTGTCCATGAGAAGATGGCTGAGATGGTCGACATGCCGGACTTCGAGGGAGAAGCGCGGCCGAAGCGGGGAGGGCATGTGCTCCCGACCCGCGCCGAGCGCGATGCGATGCAGGAAGGGGCGCCTGTCGTCGCCGATGCGGACAAGGCGACAAACCTCGGCTCTGCCTTCCATCTCCTTGCCCAGAGCATGGCAGAGACGGGCTCTTTCCCGGATGCAGAAAGGATTGCAGCGCAGGAGCAGGTCTGGCGTCTCAGTCCCAGGGCGGCTTCGAGGCTCGAAGAGGCGCTTTCACGCTGGAGCGGTTCTTCCGTGAGGCATGAGGCGCTCTCCCATGTCCATGTCCAGGCGGAGGTGCCGTTCTTTTCGAAGGCACATGAAGAGAAGCTTGGGCGCTATGCAGAAGGCGCCTTCGACCTTCTGGCATGGAACGACAGAAGCGAAGCGTTCCTCGTCGACTACAAGACAGGTGATGTGGGGCTCACGTCCGAAGAGATCTTCCAGAGGCATTTCCTCCAGGCGGATCTCTATGCCCGTGTCCTCATGGATCAGGGCTTCGGGAAGGTATCCTGCCGCTTCGTCTGTGTGGAGCTCGAGGATGCAGGCCATCCTGGTGAGCCCTTCGTGGTCGCGTACGACTATGATGCAGAGCACACACCGGCCCTTTGGTAGTACAGACGTTCCAGAGCATTCTGCTATGCTGGAAGGAGGGCTTCCTGCCTTCCAGCAATTCCTATGAGGAGAGATAGATGGCGTTCGTACATCTTCATAACCACTCGGACTTCTCGCTTCTCGACGGCGCGGCGCGCATACCGGCCATGGTGAAGAGGGCCGTGGATCTCGATATGCCGGCTGTGGCGCTCACGGACCATGGCTACATGTTCGGCATCCCGAACCTCGACCTCGAGTGCCGCTCCTACAACGACGCCCAGGAGAACATGAAGCAGTGGCGCCATGATATGGAATGCTTCAAGAAGGGCTGGGAGCTTGACGAGCCCCAGAACTCCTCTCCCGATGTCGGCTACTTCGACGATGTCCACGCCCAGTGGGCCTCCGATGTCGCTGTCTGGGAAAGCTCGGACCATGACCTGAAGGCGGTCGAGGCGAACCGTCCGCGCCTCAAGATCAAGCCGATCTTCGGCTGCGAGGCCTACTTCATCACCGATGACTGCATCCCGCGCGGCACGAAGCAGCGCCGCTACCACCTGATCCTGCTCGCAAAGAACGAGACGGGCTATGTCAACCTCATCAAGTGCATGTCGAAGGCGGCAGGCCACGAGATGATGTACTACAAGCCGAGGACGACGCTCGGGATGCTCGAGGAGTACCACGAGGGCCTCATCTGCCAGAGCGCCTGCGTGCAGGGCATCATCCAGCAGAGGATCCTGGACGGCGAGTTCGAGGATGCGATGCATTGGGCCAAGGAATTCAAGCGCGTCTTCGGCGACGACTTCTATATGGAGATCCAGGATCATGGCCTGAAGTTCAGGAATGGCTGGGATGACCGCAAGCTCGACGAGCGTCTCGTGAAGATTGCCCACGAGCTCGGCATCAAGGTCGTCTGCACAAACGACTTCCACTACCTGACCCGCGAGGATGCAAAGACCCAGGACCTCCTGTCCTGCATCGGCAAGAACACGACCGTGAACGACACGACGCGCATGCGCATGGAGGGCACGGAGTTCTATATGAAGACCGAGGAGGAGATGCGCGAGCTCTTCTCCTGGTGTCCTGAAGCATGCGACACGACGCTCGAGATTGCCGACAAGTGCAACTTCGAGCTCGACTGGAGCTCGATGTACCTGCCGGAGTTCCCAGGCCTCAAGCCGGGAGAGACGGCAGAGGAGCGCTTCCGCGCCGAGTGCGAGAAGGGCCTTGCCCGCCGCTATGGACCGGATTGGAAGAACGTGACGATCAACGGCATCAACGTCGAGGACCGCTACGAGCATGAGGCTGGCATCATCATCGGCAAGGGCTTCGCAAACTACTTCCTGATCGTCCAGGACTATGTCCAGTGGGCAAAGGACAACGGCATCGGCGTAGGACCGGGCCGTGGCTCTGCTGCTGGCGCTATCGTCGCCTACGCAATGAACATCACGAACTTCGATCCGCTCGAGAACGGCCTCATGTTCGAGAGGTTCCTGTCCCCGCAGCGTACCGAGATGCCCGATATCGATATGGACTTCGACGATGAGCACCTCCAGGACGTCCTGCAGCATGTGCGTGACGTCTACGGCGAGGACCGCGTCTGCAAGGTCATCACCTATTCGCAGATCAAGGCGAAGCAGGCCATCAACGATGCGAACCGCGTTCTGGGCTTCCCGGTCTACATGGGCCAGAAGCTCTCGAAGATGCTTTCGAACGACCCGAAGCTCACGCTCAAGAATGCCCTCCACAAGAACGATGCGAAGCCTGACCAGTACTCTCCCGACTTCGAGGAGGTCTACAACAAGGACCCGGATGCAAAGGCCATCATCGATGCTGCCATGTCGCTCGAGGGCTACATGCGCGGCGAGGGCGTCCATGCCTGCGCTACGCTGATCGCACCGACCCCCGTCACGGACCACGTCCCGACGAAGCTCGATACGAAGGGCAACGTCACGATCACGCAGTACGAGGGCCACTCGGTCGCAGACATGGGCCTTCTCAAGATGGACTTCCTGGGACTTCGTACCCTCACGGTCATCAACAAGGCGCTCGCGAACATCCGCGCGAGCTATCCCACAAAGGAAGATATCGAGAAGATGCCCGAGACCGTCAGGAAGACGATCAAGCCGGGGGCAGAGTGCGTCGATATCGATGTGGACAAGATCGACTTCTCCGATCCTGCCATCTACAAGCTCATGGGCGACGGCCGCACAGCTGGCGTCTTCCAGGTCGAGTCTGCCGGCATGACAGCAACGATCAAGAACATGCAGCCGCGCGAGTACAAGCAGATCGTCGCTCTCATCGCCCTCTACCGCCCGGGCCCGCTCGGCGCCGGCATGGTCACAAGCTACATCAACCGCATGAACGGCAAGGAGCCGGTCGTCTTCTACGATGACCGCCTCTCCGACATCCTGGACGAGACCTACGGCACGATGGTCTACCAGGAGCAGGTCATGCAGATCTCGATGAAGATGTGCGGCTTCACGCCAGGCGAGTCCGACTCCCGTATCCGCAAGCCTGTGGCCAAGAAGAAGATCAAGATGCTCACGAGCCAGATCTTCCACTGGGAAGGCAATGGCGCGGATGAGACAATCTACGACCACTGGATGAACGGCGCTGTCGCGAACGGCTACAAGAAGGAGACGGCCCAGCGCATCTGGGACGATGTCCTCGAGTTCGCTTCCTACGCCTTCAACAAGAGCCACTCTGCCGGCTATGCCATCCTCGTCATGCAGACTGCCTGGCTCAAGGCCCATTTCCCGCGCGAGTACATGGCATCGGTCCTCACGTCCTACATGGGCAAGACGGACAAGATCGTCCACTACGTGAACTCCTGCAGGCATGAGGGCATCAAGATCCTGCCGCCTGACATCAACGAGTCCGGCCGCGACTTCACGGCCACGCATGAGGGCATCCGCTTCGGCTTTGCCGGCATCCGCGGCGTCGGCGAGTCGGTCGGCGAGGCCATCATGGCAGAGCGCGAGAAGGGCGGCCCCTTCAAGACGCTCCATGACTTCGTGGACCGTGTCGACTCCTCGCAGGCAAACCGCCGCGTCGTCGAGGCGCTGATCAAGAGCGGTGCCTTCGACTCGACGGGCTACACGAGGCGCCAGCTCATGCACTTCGTGGACAAGAACAATCCCTTGAACATCATCGACTCTGCCGCAAAGCGCCAGAGGGACCGCGCCGCTGGCCAGTCCTCGTTCTTCGACATGTTCTCGGAGGTTGAGGGCTCTGGCTTCGAGGATGAGGTGCCGGCGCCTGATGGCATCGAGTGGGACCGCCGCACGAAGCTTGCCCAGGAATACGAAGTCCTCGGCATCTATGTCTCCGACCATCCGCTGCGCCCGTACGAGTACGCGCTCTCGAAGGCACGCGACTACAAGATTTCCGACCTCGAAGTCTCCGAAGAGGTCACGAACAGCTATACCGGCGCCACCTCGACGCGCTACCTCGTCGAGGAAGGCAAGTCAATCCGCCTTGCCGGCATGGTGACAGCCGCGCAGAAGAAGACGACGAAGACCGGCAAGTCCATGGCGATCGTGACGCTTGCCGACATGGAGGCAGAGACCACCATCGTCATCTTCCCGAAGCTCTTCGAGGAGTGCGCAGAGGCCCTGCGAGGAGAGGTCGACGAGGAGACAGGCGAGACCGTCGGCGATGTCTTCATCCAGGTGCGCGGCAAGCTCGAGCGCTCCGATAGAGGCGACCAGGTCATTGCCCAGAGCGTAGAGCCGCTCATCCTGAACGATGCGACGAACCGTCCGAAGGTGCTCGAAGTGAACCTGCCGAACTCGATGCTCTCGCGCGGCCACATGGAGACGCTCGACTCGATGCTTGTCCGCTATCCCGGCCTCGACCATGTGGAGCTCAGGGTGGAGGCAGCGACAGGCGACATGCTCTGCTTCGAGCTTCCCTGCAAGGTCGATGCACACAACATGGTGCTTCTCGCGGAAGTCTCAGATTTTCTTGGACATGACGGAAAAGTGATAGTAGCTTAGTGGCAAATAGGATATACTCCTGTTTAGAAGCCCGCAAGGGCGGGAACAAAGAGACTAAGTCACGTCCCACAAGAGAGGGGATACATCATGAGTGAAGTCACGTTCTATCGCTGCAACAAGTGCGGCAACCTGGTCGCTGTCGTCAATAAGGGTGCCTGTACACCCCAGTGCTGCGGCCAGCCGATGGAGAAGCTCGTTGCTGGCTCCACCGATGCTGCCACCGAGAAGCATGTTCCGGTCGCAGTACGTGAGGGCGCAGATGTGAAGGTCACCGTCGGCTCTGTCGAGCACCCGATGCTCGAGGAGCACTCGATCCAGTGGATCGCTCTTGCCCAGGGCGACCGTGTCGAGATCCATCACCTGCATCCGGGCGAGAAGCCGCAGACGGTCTTCGCTTCCGTGGCAGAGGGCCCGGCGACGGTCTACGAGTACTGCAACCTCCACGGCCTTTGGAAGTGCGAGCTCTAAGCGCTACTATTCTGGCAAGACCTTTGTTTCGAGCAGTATGGGCTCGGGCGCAAGGCGCCCGGGCCTTTTTTCTTTGGATGGTGCACATGAAGATTGCCATAGCCCAGATGTCTTCGGTGGCAGGCGATTTCGAGGTGACGGCCAAGCGCATGGCCGAAAGCGCGAAGAAGGCAGCCGATGCAGGTGCCCGCCTCGTCGTCTTTCCGTATGCCGTGCTGACAGGTCCCTCTCCTGTCGAGGAGAGCGATATCGAGGCCTATGTGGGAGATGCGGCAGAGACGCTGCGCCGTCTGGCCGACGATATTCCCTGTGCTGCGATCGTGCCGGTCGTGGCAGGAACCGGCACCGGTCTTGCCGCCGAAGCCTTCCTGATAGACGATGGGGAGCTTGTGCCTCTGCGCATGGGTGCCATGGCGGCATCGATGGGCGCGCTTGCCAGCTCGGGGCAGCTTCCCCAGGCAGGCAGCATGCCGGCACCGGATCTTCCCGAGTTCGAGCTCGACGGCACGCATATCGGCGTCGCCTTCACCTACGACGATCTCGACGACTACCGCGACTACGACTTCTCGCTCGATGTCCTGCTCTACCTTCCGCAGGATGGCTATGTTGCCAGAGATCCCGACTCGGCGCTTTCGCTCTCTCTTGCGGAGAACCGCTTTGCAAAGGATGCAGAAGAGATCGGCTGCTGGCTTGCCTGCGCCGACTCCGTCGGCGGCTATGGGCCTCAGCTCTTTGCCGGCGGAAGCTTCGTGCTCGATGCAGAGGGGCGTCTCCAGGCGAAGGCACCGCTTCTCGAGGAGAGCCTTCTTGTCTTCGATACGGAAGACAAGGCTGAAGGGACGCCTGCGGCAGAGCTTCCGCATCCGGGCGTCCGGGAGAAGAGCCATGTGCTCTGGGAGCTTCTCGTACGGGGGCTTGCCGATCTTGTCCATGCAGAAGGGGAGGACAAGGTCGCGCTGGCGCTCGATGGAAGACTTGCCTCAGGGCTTCTCGCTGCGCTTGCCTGCGATGCTTTGGGCCCCCGCAAGGTCGAGGCCCTCGTCGTGGACGGAAGCTCAGCTGCCGCAGAGCTTGCAGACCGGCTCCACATCGAGACAAGGATGCCTGATTTCCGCCTGCCCGTGCCGCAGCCGGGTGCCTGGGCCACGGAGTCGCCTCTGCTCCTCAAGGGTGTCGAGGCAGCCTTCCTGGCGGAGCTTGCCCGCCAGGAGCATGCGCTTGTGCTCGTGCCAGACGACAAGACAGGCTTGGCGCTCGGAGAGGAGCGTATGGGCGTCTCCGGCAAGGCCTGGGCACCCTTCGGCGACATCTGGAGATCCCAGCTCCTCGATCTGGCCGAGGACAGGATGCGTGTCTCTACGGTGCTTCCGGACGAGATGCTCAGCGCCTACGCGGTGCCTGACATCTTCGGCATCTCCCAGAGCGCTGCGACCGACAAGGGCAGGCTCGAGGCGCTTGACCGCATGCTTGCCGCACACATCGAGGATATGCATGATATGGCAGCGCTTCTCGATGAGGGCTATCCTGCTGTTTTCGTGAAGGCGGCACTCCATCGCCTCCATGATGCTGCACTCATGCGCCAGATGCTTCCGCCCTGCTTCGAGGTCTCGAACTGCACGCTTTCCGAGCTTGAGACCCCCGTCGGCGTTGCCTGGGTGGACCATGAGCGCGAAGGGGGAGGAGCTGAGAACCTCGAGGATATCGTGCACGAGCTCGAGCGCATGCTCCGGGGCCAGAAGGCAGGGTCTGTCCCGCCTCAGGACTCAGATGCCCTCGCCGATGCTTTCGAGCTCATCCGCGAGCTCTCGAACACGCCGGGTCCGAAAGAGGTGCCGGGCATGCCGGAAGGTACGGAGCAGGATGGCTTCACGATCCGCCCCGGCTTCCCGTCGTGGGGACAGCCGTTCTCGGAGAACTGATATCTTCTGTGCGCTCCTGTGCCGCGTGCTGCAACATGCCGGTCTGTGCTACCATGGTATGAGTCAGAACGGTTGTTCGGGGGTTACCATGGTCATCATCGGCATCGATCCCGGCCTTGCGCATACGGGCTGGGGCATCATTGAGACAAGGGGCACGGTCTGCCGCGCCCGTGCCTATGGCTGCATCAAGACGGGGGCAGATGAGCCGCTCCACGAGAGGCTGGGCCGCATCTATCAGGATGTGAACGACGCGATCATCCAGTTCGAGCCCACCGAGCTTGCTATCGAGAAGATCTTCTTCGCAGAGAACAGCCGCTCGGCCATAGCGACAGCGCATGCAAGAGGAGCGGCACTTGTCGCTGCGGCAGAGAAGGGGCTCAAGGTCGGCGAGTACACGCCGATGCAGATCAAGCAGGCTGTCGTCGGCACCGGTGCCGCCGACAAGCATCAGGTGATATTCATGGTGAGGCAGGTGCTTGCGCTCGATCATGACCCGCACCCCGACCACTGCGCCGATGCGCTTGCTGCTGCCATCTGCCACTGGAATCTGAGGCGCACGCAGGACATTTCCCGCTATGCGAACGGCAACCAGAGGACGGCAGCGCTCGTGCGCGAGGCGGAGATCGCCCAGAAGGAGCAGAGGCGCCGGGAGAAGCATGAGGAGACGGCGGCAGCAACGGCTGCCCGCCTCGAGAAGATGGCACGGGAAAGGGCTTCAAGATGATCGTGCAGCTGACAGGAACGCTCGTGGAGGTGCTGCCGACGACAGCTGTGCTCGATGTCGACGGTGTCGGCTATGAGCTCGGCATATCGGCAAACACGGCAGCGTCGCTTCCCCAGGCAGGGGAGGCGGGCGTGACGCTTCTGACCCGCATGATCGTCTCCCAGGATGCAGTTCGGCTCTATGGATTCGCGACGAAGGAGGAGCGCGCGCTCTTCGACCGGCTGGTCCAGGTCGCAGGCGTGGGGCCTCGCCTTGCGCTCTCCGTTCTCTCGACATTCACGCCGGCAGAGCTCTATGCCGTGGTCGCAGCAGACGATGCAGCGGGCATGTCGCGCGTGCCGGGTGTCGGCAAGAAGACGGCGCACCGCCTCATCCTGGAGCTCCAGGGCGTCTTTGCGAAGGATCCTGTCCTCATGGGCCTTGCCGGCAAGGCTGCCACCGAGGTTCCCGCTGGCAAGAGTGCGCCTCTGCCGCTTGTGGAGTCTCCTTCCGAAGAGGTTACGCAGGCGCTTCTCTCCATGGGATTCACCCCGAAGGAGGCAGAGCTTGCGCTCAAGGGCGCAGACGAGGCGGGAGCTGTGACCGTCGAGGCAGCGCTCAGCTATGCGCTGAAGCGTCTGGGAGGTGGCATCTAGGATGTGGCAGGCCAAGCAGGAAGATCTCTTCGAGGACATGGCGCGGCCAGGACATGCCCGCCAGGTCTCGGGAGAGCTCACGGAAGACGATATCGAGGTCGACCGCACGCTCAGGCCCCGCACGCTCGATGACTATATCGGCCAGGAGCGTGTGCGCGACAATCTCCGTGTCCTCATCGAGGCGGCGAAGCGCCGTGGCGAGCCGCTCGACCACGTGATCTTCTCGGGCCCTCCGGGCCTCGGAAAGACGACGCTCGCGAATGTCCTGGCAAACGAGATGGGTGCCAAGATGCATACGACGAGCGGCCCTGCAATCGAGCGCACAGGCGACCTTGCTGCAATACTTACGAACCTCGAGCCAGGCGATGTGCTCTTCGTCGACGAGATCCACCGCCTCAACCATCAGGTGGAGGAGGTCCTCTATCCTGCAATGGAGGACTTCTTCCTCGATATCGTGATCGGCAAGGGCCCTGCTGCCCGTTCGATCCGTCTCGATATCCCGAAGTTCACGCTTGTCGGCGCAACGACGAGGACCGGCCTTCTGACAGGGCCTCTCCGCGACCGCTTCGGCATCTCCTACCGTCTCGACTACTACACGATTCCTGAGCTCACGAAGATCGTCGTACGCTCTGCCGGCATCCTGGGTGTCGGGATCGACGAGGAGGGTGCGCAGGAGATTGCGTCGAGGAGCCGTGGCACGCCGCGCCTTGCGAACAGGCTCCTGAAGCGCGTGCGCGACTATGCTCAGGTGAAGAGCGATGGCACGATTACGGAAAAGGTTGCCCGCGAGGCGCTCTCGTTCTTCGAGATCGACGAGCTCGGCCTCGACTGGATGGACGTGAAGATCCTGACAGCGCTCTGCAGCACGTTCCGCGGACGTCCGGTCGGCCTCACGACGATTGCGAGTGCCGTCAGCGAAGATCCTTCGACGATCGAGGACGTCTACGAGCCGTATTTGCTACAGTGTGGTCTGGTGATCCGGACCCCGCAGGGAAGGAAAGCGACCCGTGCGGCCTTCGAGCACCTCGGACTCATTCCGCCTACCGACGCATAGGAGCGACTCATGCTGCAACGCGACTATATCATGATGCTCATCACCCAGTTCGTCGACGCCGTCACGGACCCGCTGCTCCACGCAGCAGCGCATCAGGATCTGAAATCGATCCACGAGGCAGAACATGCGGTGGGCGACCTCCTGCAGCTCGATCCCGAGACGGCGCTCATGCTGACGCCTGAATCGCTCGTCACGATGATGGATCTCTCCGGCATCGGCGATACGGTTGCAGGATATGCTGCCTACGTGCTGAACAAGCTCGCCTCGCTCTATGAGAGGCGCGGAGATGACAAGACGTCCGAGTTGAGGCTTGCCCAGGCGCGTGCCGTTGCTGTGGCATTCGGCTGGGACCTCTCGAACATACCGGACGAGCTTGCCGACCTCGACAAGCAGCTTGCATAGATGCGGATGTTCCCTGCCGTTCATGGACTGCATTCAGGCGCTAGCCGCACCTGTTCAGCCATTGGCAGACTTTGTTCCTGGAATTGCTGCCACTTCTCTCGCAGAAGCCCTAGAGTGATGGCGCGGGCGCGCGGCGGAAGGAGCGGACATGGCATGCTATGCACTCTCTGACATGCATGGCAGACTGAAGACGCTCGACCGCCTCCTCGAGAAGGTCTCGCCTGCCGAAGACGACGAGATCTACATCCTGGGCGACATGGTCGACAGAGGACCTGACTCTGTCGAGGTCATGAAGCTCTGCCGGAACCTGCCGAATGCGACGGTCCTTCTTGGCAACCATGAGCAGCTCATGCTCGACTTCTTCCACAATCCGCAGGATCAGGAGGCGCTTCTGAACTGGGCCATCAATGGCGGCGTCCCAACTGCCCGGGGGCTCATGAAGATGAAGGCGGACGCACGCCACGATTTGCTCGACTGGGCGGCAGGCCTGGCGCGCTGGATCGTGAAGACCGTTGCCGGAAGGACGTACGTGCTCGTGCATGCCGGCCTGCGGACAGAGAAGCTCGCTGCCGATGCAGCGGACCATATCTCCGCAGCGCTTGCGGCGCAGGATGCGGATGACCTTGTCTGGATCCGCGAAGGGTATCTCGACCGGCCGACCGGCCTTCTCGATGCAAAGGGCGAAGGCCCCGTCATCGTCGGCGGACATACGCCGACAGCGCTTGCAGAAACGCTTGCCGATGTGACAGACAGAAGTGCCCTGAACGACGATGGCAGATGCCAGATGCTCTCGCTTGGCGCGACGGAGGCGACAGGCGGCGTTGCCGACCGTCTTGTTATCGACTGCGGGGCGGGGTCGGTGCCTGACCATGGCAGGCTCTGCATACTGAGGCTCGATGACCGGAAAGAGTTCTACGAGGACGTGCTTGATGGAGACTGAGACGATCGTCCATCCTCTGGAACCGATTCTGCCGGCAGACGCCCGCGTCCTCATCCTGGGGAGCCTTCCGAGCCCCAAGTCCCGCGAAGCCGGCATGTACTATGCAAATCCGCAGAACCGCTTCTGGCCTGTCATAGCAGGGCTCTGGGAAGAGGACGAGCCGCTCACAAATGAGGAGCGCATTGCCTTCTGTGCTGTGCACCATATCGCCCTGTGGGACGTGATCCATCGCTGCCGCATACGGGGTGCCTCTGATGCAAGCATCACCGACGTCGTGCCGAACGATATAGCGAAGCTTCTTTCAGGCACCTCGATCGGGTGCGTCTTCACGACGGGCACGAGAGCGCATGCGCTCTACCGGCGCTATGTGGAGAAGGCAGCAGGCATCTCTGCCCAAGCCCTGCCTTCGACGAGCCCTGCAAATGCCCGGATGCGCCTCCCCGATCTGCTTTTGGCTTACCGTCCTGTCCGCGAAGCTGCAGATGGCGGAAAAGCCCGCTAAGATGGAGCAATAGTAAGATTTGCGCCATATCGCGGCACGAGGGGTCAGCTCCATGGGTCTCAAAGACATGCTCACATCAGAGGATACGCGCCGGCTCCTCATCGAGGCGCCGGCAGCGCGCTTCCTCCATGGAGCGCTCCGCACGGAAGAGGAGGCAGCGGGCCTCACCCGTCCCTGGCGCATGAGCGAGGCGGGCATGCGCGCGCTCGGCAGCTGCGTGGCATGGCATCCAGGGCTCTACAAGCAGATGGGAAAGACCTCTGCAGGCATGGTGCTGCGTCTCCGCACGAACTCGCTCGAGATTGCGCTCGAGCTTGTGTGGGATGAGGAGCCTTCCGGCACCCGGGCGGTGCTCAAGGATGTGGACGGAAAAGACCCTGCTGCCTGGAAAGCACATGACGGGGTGTCCTGCACCTGCGATGGACGGAAGCTTGCATTCCATGAGGCAGGAGAGGGCAGAGAGGTCGTCAGCTGGTATCTCGATGAGGATACGCTCCATCCTTCCTGGCACCTGCAGCGCCTTCCGGGTTTCGGGCCAGAGCATGAGGTGGAGATATGGCTGCCCTGCCTTCGCGGCGTGCGCCTGGGCAGGATCTGGGGCGACGGCACGACGCTCGAGCCCATTGAGGCACGCCCCTTGTGCCTTGTGATTGGCGACTCGATAGCCCAGGGCTTCGTCACGGAAGATCCGCGGCATGCCTGGGTGGCCCAGTGGGCAGATTCTCAGAACCTCGACCTTCTGAACCTGTCCGTCGGCGGCCAGGTCTTCGAGCCGCAGTTCTTCGAGACGCTGCCCGAGGGCCTCGACGTCGCTCAGGTCATTGTCGAGCTCGGTGCAAACTACCGCTATGAGGCGTACCCGGAAAGCAGGCTCCGCTTCGATGTGCGCACGAGCCTTTCAGCGCTCGCAGCGCGCTATCCGGATGCCGAGACGTATGTCCTGACGCCGTTCCCCTATAGGGAGGAGCGCTACCAGACGCATCCGAGAAGCTGCATGGCAAAGGTTGCCCCCGTGCTCGAAGAGGAGTGTGCCCGCCACCCATACATGAAGCTTGTGGATGGCTCGCATCTCTCCGATAGGGCTCCTCGGGCCTTCGCCGACGGATGCGACCATCCAGGAGAGAAGAGCCAATCTACGATCTGTCGGCGCTTCGCGTATCTGACGCATCCTGACACGCGTTCTGAGGAAGAGCTTGCCGCGGCAGCGGGGAAGATCCTTGCCCATGCGCCGCGCCGTGCCTTCTCCCTCATGGAGCAGGCAAAAAGGGGCAGCCTTGCCTTTCTCCATGTCTCGGAAGGTTCGATCCTTGCGCGGAATGCCCAGGGGACCGAGATCCTCTTTGCGCCTGATGCAGAAGAGGGGAAGGATGCGCTTGCACTCCAGAGCCATGCAGACCGCCTCCTGCTCCTCGAGCCAGAACTTGCATCCTTTGCAGCAGAAGAGCTCGGACTCACGAAGAAGATGCCGCTCCACCTCGCGGTCTACAAGGGAAGGCGCCGCTGCAAGGTGGCCAAGCGCTACCATATCGAGACGCTCAGCAAGGATGCTGCAGATGAGGTATCAGCCTTCCTCCATGGGAAGAGCGAACGTGCCGATGCGGAGATTCTCGAAAGCCTTTCAGGCGGCACGCTTCTCGGCGGCTTCGATGGAGACGAGCTGGTCGGCGTCGTGGGGCTTCGTGCGGATGGCTCGATCGGCCCTCTCGAAGTGAAGCCGGAATGGCGCAGACGCGGCTGGGCGTCTGCCCTCGAAGGCAGGCTCGTGAACCGTCTTCTTGCGGAAGGCAGGGTGCCCTGGGCACTCATAGCGCCCGAAAGCAAGCCATCGCTCCGTCTCCATTCAGAGCTCGGCTTCGAGGTGAGCCCTGCAGATGAGCAGTGCCTTCTTCTGAGAGGGAACGTCTGATCGCTGGCTGATCTATACTGATTCCTGACAAGAGACGAGACAGCAGAAGGAGGACCGTATGGCCAGGCTCCTGAATCCTTTGGCTCCGCACCTTGCAGGAACGCTTTCGCCCGATGTGGAAGCAGGCGTGAAGGCTCTGCTTGCATCGGGTGCGCTTGCAGACGGTGCAACTCCCGACGAGGCAGCGCTCAGGCGCGACGCGCGTGCTGCCGACGAAGAGTCCGTCATGCGCCCGGCATTCCTGCGCGATACGGAAAAGATCATCCATATGCCTGCCTACAACAGGCTGTCCGGCAAGACCCAGGTGTTCTCGTTCGCAGCAAATGACGATCTCACGAGGCGCGGGCTCCACGTGCAGCTTGTGGCCCGGGTCGCCCGTGATATCGGCCGTGCCTTGGGACTCAATCTCGACCTGATCGAGGCCATGGCCTTGGGCCACGATCTTGGGCATACGCCCTTCGGGCATGCAGGCGAGCACTTCCTGAACGATGTTTTCCACGAGAGGAGCGGCCTCTGGTTCATGCACAACGTCCAGAGCGTGCGCGTCCTCGATGTGCTCTACGGCAGGAACATCGCGCTCCAGACGCTCGACGGCGCCCTCTGCCACAACGGCGAGTTCGTGAACCAGCATCTGAAGACAAGCGGTCTTGCGGATTTCGGAGAATTCGACAGGAGGATCGAGCGCTGCTGGGCAGAAGGGCCAGCATTCGTGAAGACGCTGCGGCCAATGACAAAGGAAGGGTGCGTCGTGCGCCTCTCTGACATCATTGCCTATGTCGGCAAGGACCGCCAGGATGCGGTGCGTGCCGGCCTTGTCGGCGAGGACGCCTTCAGGGATGGCCTTGGCGGTGGCTACAATGCCTGGGCGCTCTCGGCCTTCGTCGCCGATATCGTGAACGAGAGCTTCGAAAAGCCTGAGATTTCGATGAGCGAGGAAGGCTTCCGGGAGCTCGCGCGTGCGAAGGAGGAGAACTACGAGAAGATCTACCGCACGCACGAGGTGGCAGGCGACTTCTCGGAGGACATCCAGGAGCTCTTCTCAGCGCTCTATGACCATGAGCTCGAAAGCCTCGCTTCGGGAGACGAGAGCCGCGCGATCTTCCATCATCACATCATCCCGCTCGAGGCGCATCTGGCGCACTATGGCAGGACCTATGACTGGAAGAGCTCGCCTGACCAGACCGTGGCAGACTTCATCAGCGCGATGACCGACGACTACTTCATAGCAACCTGCGAGCGGCTCTTCCCTGAAGCGAGAAGGCTCTTCCCGAAGCGCAGCTACTTCGACTACAAGCTTCCTGTCAGGGAATGGGAGGGATAGCGGCGTGGACAATCTGTTCAGTGCCTATGAACGCGAGGCGCGCATGGAGCATGCACCGCTTGCAGTGCGCATGCGGCCTGAGACGCTCGAGGACTATGTCGGCCAGACGGAGGCGGTAGGCCCTGGCTCGTGGCTCCGCGCGGCAATCGAGCACGATATGCTGACCTCTGTCATCCTCTATGGGCCAGCAGGGACCGGAAAGACCACCCTTGCCCGCATCATCGCGCATACGACGCACGCGGAGTTCGTCGAGGTCTCGGCTGTCACGGGAACCGTGAAGGACCTGAGGCGCGAGATTTCAGATGCCGAGCACCGCTGGCTTGCGCAGGGGAAGCGCACAATCCTCTTCGTCGACGAGATCCACCGCTTCAGCAGGAGCCAGCAGGATGCGCTGCTCCATGCTGTCGAGGACCGCACGGTCGTTCTTGTCGGCGCAACGACAGAAAATCCCTACTTCGAGGTGAACTCGGCCCTGCTTTCGCGCTCGCGTGTCGTCGAGCTCTCTCTTCTGTCCGACGACGATATCAAGCAGATCGTCGAGCGTGCGGTTGCGGCGCCTCAGGGTCTCGATGGGAAGTATGTGCTCGATGAGGATGCAGAAGCGGAGATTGTGACGCTTGCTGGCGGAGATGCGCGGTCTGCCCTCACGTCGCTCGAGCTTGCAGCGCAGCTTGCAGCGCCTGTGCCTGGCAAAGAAAGCGAAGGCAAGGCAGACGAAGGCCCTTGGAAGATCACACGGGCACTCGTCGAGGAGGCCAATCCTCGCCATGGGCAGAGCTACGACAAGTCGGGAGACGAGCATTACGACATCATCTCCGCCTTCATCAAGTCGATGAGGGGATCCGACCCTGATGCCACGGTCTTTTGGCTAGCCCGCATGATCGATGCAGGGGAGGATCCGAAGTTCATCGCGCGCCGCATCCTGATCTGCGCCTCGGAAGATATCGGCAATGCAGATCCGATGGCAATATGCGTGGCGGAGGCAGCATTCCGCTCGGCTGAGGTCATCGGCTATCCGGAATGCCGGATCAACCTCTGCCAGGCCGCGCTCTACAATGCGCTCGCCCCTAAGTCCAACGCAGCAGAGGCGGCAATCGATGCTGCGCTCAAGGAAGTGCGGGAAGGCCCTGCACGTGCCGTGCCGTCCTATCTGCGCGACCGTCACCGTCCGGGGTCCGAGTCCTATGGGGCCTATCTCTATCCGCATGACTATCCTTCTGGCTGGGTCGAGCAGCAGTATCTGCCGGATGGCCTCGAGCGTGGCTGCTTCTTCCAGCCGAGCGGCAGGGGATGGGAATCATGGCGCATCGAGCAGACAGGACGCGATCGCCAGGATGCAGCTTCGCATAAGGCCGGCAAAAACGGATAGAATCCAGAAGAGCATGCCTCCAGGGGGAGGCCGAATCTTTGAGTATGTGCGCTGAGAGGAAGGGAGCCAGCATGAGTCTTACCGACGTGCTTCTGGCCGTGCTTGTGGCAGCAGGCATCTGGGCAGTGGCGGAGCTTGCCATCACCATCAGGAAGGCCCGCAAGTCCATCGACGAGGTGACGGCTTCGGCGAACCACGCAATCGACGAGATCGAGCCCATCATCGCGAAGGCCGATGGCATGGTGGACGACCTGCAGCCATCTGCAAAGCAGGTCGAGCCAATCCTCGAGAGCGCACGCGATGCGGTCGACTCCGCAAACGAGAGCCTGGCCAAGATCAATGGCATCCTGGACGATGTCTCCGAGGTGTCCGGCACGGCAGCAGATGCGACGAATGTGGTTTCGGCGGGCGTTGCAAAGGTCGCAGCAGGAGCTGCAACTGCTGGTGCCCGCATTGCATCCGCTCTGGGCGCAAAGCCGAGAGGCGAGCATGCTCTCGAAGAGGGCGCTCCTGCAGCAGAGCCTGAAGATGCGAAGGAGGCTTCCTCCGACAAGGGCTATGTCACGTATCCTTCTGTGCAGGAGAGCCAGGATGCTGACAAGGAAACAGGAAGGTAGGTACCTACTCCCATGCAGAAAAGGCATGTAACCCTGAATATCCCGCCTGAGGCGGGCTTTGCAAGGTCGGTGCGCATGCTCGCCGCCAACCTCGGCGTCGTCTGCTCGTTCTCCGTGGACGATGTGGAAGATCTGCGCATGGCTGCCGAGGAAGGCTTCGTGTATGCCTGCGCGACGAAGCCGGAGAGCTGTGCTGTCACGTTCGACCTTTCCGATGGCACGGTCGAGATCACCTACAGCCTGGGCGATGCAGATGCATCGGAAGATGAGACCATTGCCTATGCAGACCTCCTGCTCGCTGCGCTCTGCGACGATTACGAGATCGACGCCGACAAGCACGAGCTCTATCTCATGAAGCACGTTGGGACGGTAGAGAATGCCGACAGATAATCCAGCCCCCAAGGTACGCCGCCGCGTATCTTCGAGGACACCACGCGGAAAGCTTGCCTGGGACAAGGACCGGACCCGGGAGCTCTTCCGCCGCTACAAGGAAGAAGGGGACACCGAGGCGCGCGAGCAGCTGATTGTGAGCCATCTGAACCTTGTCCGCTTCCTCGCTTCGAAGTTCAAGAACAGGGGAGAACCGCTCGACGACCTCATCCAGGTCGGCACGATCGGCCTCATCAAGGCTATCGATCGCTTCGATCCCAATCGAGGCCTCGAATTCACGACGTATGCGACGCCGACGATCATGGGCGAGATCAAGCGCCACTTCCGCGACAAGGGCTGGTCGGTCCGCGTGCCGAGGCGCCTGCAGGAGCTTTCTGCCAAGGTGAACCAGGCCACCGACGAGCTCACGAAGGAGCTTCAGCGCTCGCCTTCCGTCGAAGAGATTGCTGAGCGCCTGGGCACCTCCGTCGACGAGGTCCTCGAAGCCATGGAGTCCTCGAGCGCCTACAGCGCCGTGCCTCTCGAGGCCGGCGGCTCGAACGGCGATGAGGATGCGCCATCGGTGCTCGACCACTATGCCTCCGAAGACGAGAACCTCGCGTTCTCTGATGACCGCATGGTGATCGAGGATGCGATTCGTGGCTTCTCTCCGCGCGAGCAGGAAGTCATCCGCATGCGCTTCATCGATGGCCTCACACAGGTCGAGATTGCAGACAAGCTCGGCATCTCCCAGGTACAGGTCTCGAGGCTCCTTCGCCGCACACTCAAGAAAATCCAGGAGAAGATCGATCCGGACGGCGTCATGCGCTAGAGCGCCCCTAACCTGCTATCATCAATGAGCTGGCGAATCGACCAGGGGAGGGCCGTGGCTCCGAAGGACAACTCATATGCGACCGCACGCAAGGTCGCTGTCGTAAGCGCTGCCATCATCGGGTGCTGCGTGGCGCTTGTTCTTGTCGTGCGGCTGCTTGGCCTCATCGGCCCTGCCCTCGAGCTTCTGCTTGTGGGCGTCGTCCTCGGCTTCATCTGCAGCCCCATCACGAACTGGCTCGAAGACCACGGGATAGGACGTGCCCTTGCTGCCTTCATCGCCCTCGTTGTCGTGATAGCGGCACTCGTGGGCCTGGCCGTCATCGTGGTGCCGCCCTTCATCCAGCAGCTCATGCACCTGCTGCAGACGATTCCGACCTATATCCAGGAGCTCCAGGCCCAGATCACCGATTTCATGAGCCGCTATACGACGACCGACAACGCCGGTGCCCAGTACATGCTCTCGCAGGGCGTCTCTGCGCTCTCGTCGCTTGGCTCCACGGTCTCGCAGGATCTCATGAACAAGATCTCGAACGGCGTCATCACGAACGCCGTGACGACCGTGAACAATATCGTGACATTCTTCCTGGGGCTCGTGCTTGCCTACTGGTTCGCGAAGGACTATCCGGTCATGGTGAGGGAGCTCGCAACGATTGCCGGCGAGCGCCACGAGCATTCCGTCACGCTCATGCTTGCGGTCATGTCGCGCTCCATGGGCGGCTATATGCGCTCCATGGTCATTACCTCGCTGGCAAATGGCGTCCTCGCGACCGCCGGCCTCGCTCTTTTCGGCTACCCCTATGCGGGCCTTGTCGGCGTCATCACGGGCGTCGCGCATTTCATCCCGGTCGTGGGGCCCTTCGTCTCGGCGGCATTTGCCGTCGTGCTCGGACTCTTCCAGAGCCCGCTGCTTGCCCTTGAGACCTTGATTGTCATGGTCATCGCCCAGAACGTGACGGACAACCTCCTGTCGCCTCTGGTCATGCAGTCTGCCGTGCAGGTGCATCCGGTGCTCTCGCTCATCTGCATCATCATGGGTTCGGCCTTAGGCGGCGTCCTCGGCATGATTCTGGCCGTGCCGCTCACGGCTGCCATCAAGGGTGTCTTTGTGTACTACTTCGAGTCGCGCACCGGACGCCAGCTTGTCACCTATGATGGGGCTATCTTCAAGGGCAGGCCGTACGTGGACGATGCAGGAAATATCGTTCCATCCTTCGACGCCCTGGACGATGACAGGTTCTTCGAGAGCTCCAGGCTTGTCCAGGAGCTTCCGCACGAAGGGAAGAACACGTCAAACGCTGCAGGCTCCAATGCGGGCGGCAGCGCATCTGCACACAACCCCGGAGATTCCGCCGGGAACGACAACAGGTAAAGGTTTGGAGACACATGAGCACTGCTGAGTACAAGACGATGACAACAGCGGAGATCCGCGAGGATTTCCTGCGCTTCTTCGAGAGCAAGGGCTGCAGGCTCTATCCCTCCTCCTCGCTCATCCCGGACGATCCCTCGCTGCTCCTTGCAAACGCCGGCATGAACCAGTTCAAGGAGTACTACCAGGGCACGAAGACCATGAAGGAGATTGGTGCCTGCTCCTGCCAGAAGTGCCTGCGCACGAACGATATCGACAACATCGGCGACGCACGCCACCTGTCGTTCTTCGAGATGCTCGGCAACTTCAGCTTCGGCGGCTACACGAAGGCAGATGCCATCGAGTGGGCCTATGAGTTCATCACGGGCGAAGACCACCTCGGCCTTCCTGCCGACCGTCTCTACATGACGGTCTTCAAGGACGACGACGAGGCCATCGAGCTCTGGCATGCCCAGGGTGTGCCCTATGACCACATCTCCCGTCTCGGTGCCGAGGACAACTTCTGGGCGGCAGGACCGACCGGCCCCTGCGGCCCCTGCTCCGAAATCTACTTCGACCAGGGCCCTGCCTTCGAGGGCGAGCGCCCGGGCGACGACGGCGACCGCTATCTCGAGTTCTGGAACCTTGTCTTCACGCAGTATGACCGCCAGGAGGACGGCTCGATGCCGGACCTTCCGCACCGCAACATCGATACCGGCATGGGCCTCGAGCGCATCGCTGCCATCATGCAGCACAAGGGCTCGAACTATGAGGGCGATGTCATGCGCTCCCTCATCGCGCTCGGCGAGAAGCTTGCCGGCGTCGAGTACAAAGGCAGCTCACACCTTGCCTCCGACAAGAGCCTGCGCATCCTGGCAGACCACTCCCGTGCTGTCACGTTCATGATCGGCGACGGCATCCTGCCTTCGAACGAGGGCCGTGGCTATGTCCTGAGGAGGCTCCTGCGCCGTGCTGTCTATCACGGACGCCTGCTCGGCATCGAGGGCCCGTTCCTCACGACGTATGCGCATGAAGTGACGAAGATCCTGGGCGATGTCTATCCTGAGCTCGTCGAGAACCAGGCCCTCATCGACGGCATCATCGCTGCCGAGGAGGAGCGCTTCCGTGGCACGCTCGATGCAGGCGAGACGATGCTTGCCTCCGAGATGGAAAAGCTCGGCGAGGGCGAGCAGCTTTCCGGAGACGTGGCCTTCAGGCTCCACGACACGTATGGCTTCCCGATCGACCTCACCCGCGAGATCTCCGAGACCGCAGGCCATGCTGTCGATATGGACGCCTTCCAGGCTGCCATGGATGCCCAGAAGGAGCGCGCACGCAAGAGCGCGAACCGCGATGCCTGGGGCCAGGCCAACAACGTCTGGACGGCGCTTTCCGACCGTCTCCCGAAGACGGAGTTCACGGGCTATGATTCCGATGAGCTCGAGGGCGCCAAGGTCCTTGCTATCGTCGCAGACGGCGAAGAGGTCAAGAGCGCCGAGGCAGGAGACGAGGTCGAGGTCGTGCTCGACAGGACGCCGTTCTACGCCGAGATGGGCGGCCAGGTCGGCGATACCGGCACGCTTTCCGGCGTCTCTGCACGTCTTGCAGTCACGGACACGAAGGGCAAGAGCGGCATGAGCGCCCATGTGGCAACCGTCGAGGAAGGCGAGCTCCATGTCGGGGATACGCTCGACTGCGCGGTCGATCATGGCAGGCGTGAGCTCATCCGCCGCAACCATACGGCGACGCACCTGCTCGATGCAGCCTTGAAGCAGGTCCTCGGCGACCATGTGAACCAGGCAGGCTCGCTCGTCGAGCCTGACCGCCTGCGCTTCGACTTCACGCACTTCGAGGCACTCACGGAAGACGAGCTCGAGCGCGTCGAGGGTCTCGTGAATGCCGAGATTTTCGCTGCCGAGCCGATTGTCACGAAGGTCATGGGCCTCGAGGAGGCCAAGGCATCCGGTGCCGTGGCCCTCTTCGGCGAGAAGTACGGCGACACCGTCAGGGTCGTCTCGACAGGCGAGAGCGACCATCCGTTCTCCCGCGAGCTCTGCGGCGGCACGCACGCGAGGAACACGGCAGAGCTTGGCTTCTTCAAGATCGTGTCCGAGAGCTCCGTCGGCTCCAACGCACGCCGTATCGAGGCTGTGACGTCTGCAGGCGCTGTGGAGTACGTCGACGAGAGGCTCTCCATCCTGAATGACGTGGCATCCGAGCTCAAGTGCCAGCCGAAGGACGTGCTCTCCCGCATCGAGGCGCTCCAGCAGGAGCTGCGCGCAGCCGAGCGCAAGGCAGAGGACCTCATGTACGGCAGCTCCTCCGACCAGGTTGCGCAGGCTGTGAAGGCAGCAGAGCAGCTTGATGGCTACAAGTGCGTCTTCGCGAAGCTCGCAGGCCTCTCCGGCAAGGAGCTCCGCAATGTCTGGGATGCCGTGAGAGACGACATGGGCGGCGAGCCCTGCGCTGCCGTCATCGCCTCTTCGACGGCAGACGGCAAGGTGGCCCTGCTTGCCGCGGCAACCGAGACCGCTGTTGCCAAGGGCTTCAATGCCGGCAAGGTTATCAAGGAGATCTCCGGACTCGTCGGCGGCCGTGGCGGCGGCAGGCCACAGATGGCCCAGGCAGGCGGCTCCGATGCTTCCGGCATCGATGCTGCGCTCGAGGCAGCAAAGGGTCTCGTCAGGTGAGGGCGCTTGCGCTCGATATCGGGGATGCGCGCATAGGGATTGCCGCAAGCGATGCTTCTGGCATGCTTGCGGTCCCTGTCTGCGTCCTTCCGGCTCAGGAGGTTCTTTCGCTCTCCCGGAACTTCCGCCGTGTCATCGAGGACCACGAGCCGGAGATCCTGGTCTGCGGCCGTCCGCAGACGATGGCAGGGGAGGATGGGCCCCAGGCAGAGAAGATCATGTCTGAGGGCAAGGCCATTGCTGAGAGGATTGGCCTTCCTGTCGAGTTCGAGGACGAGCGCCTCTCCTCGAGCGAGGCAAAGCGGATTCTCCGTGCACAGGGACTCACGGAGAAGCAGATGCGCGGCAAGATCGACTCTGTCGCAGCCTCGCTCTTCCTCCAGACCTGGCTCGACGCGAAGCGCGCGCAGGATCGAGACGCCTGATTGCCTCCAGGCACAAGAGCTTCGAAGCCCTTTTCCGTACATGCGGAGAAGGGCTTTTTCATGCCGGAATTTCAGCAACTGGTATCAGACGAGTCCGACCGCAAAGCTTGAGCTGTCAAGGAAAATCGGAGATTCCAACAGAATGGATGCTGGTGGCCAATAGTGATGCCATAGTGAAGCATTAAGAGATTTGCAAATTACTAGAAATTACAAAAATACAAGAACTATTACGCAGACGGTATGCCAAATTCTGACTGTTTTGATATGAATTCGAAAAATAGTTACGAATTAAGACCAGATAAAAACGTTACCGGAACCGCTATATACGAAAAATCTTTAATTCGGTGAGCAGTTCCTGGTGCACAAGAATTGTTGTCGAAATATAATGACACAGTGTGGAAAACATGGTGGACACATAAGCACATATGTTCACGAACGAGAGTCCACATGTTCTGTAGGCAGCGTGAGAGAAGTAAGGAGGAAGTTGGATGGTAGGAATCGTCCTGGCAAGCCATGGCAAGTTCGCCGAAGGCATCAAGGAATCCGGAAGCATGATCTTTGGTCCTCAGGAGGACGTCGCCGCTGTTGTCCTGACCCCCGACATGGGTCCTGACGACATGCACAAGAAGCTGCTTGACGCCATCGCCACTTTCAGCGATCAGGAGCATGTCCTGTTCTTGGTCGACCTCTGGGGTGGCACACCGTTCAACCAGGTTTCACGCATCATCGACGAGGAGAAGCACGAGGACTGGGTCGCAATCACCGGCCTCAACCTTCCGATGCTCGTCAGCGCGTACGGCTCCCGTATGGGTGCCGACACTGCTGTCGACGTCATGAAGGAGATCTTCTCCGAGTCCAAGGATGGCATCAAGGTGAAGCCTGAGGAGCTCGAGCCGAAGTCTCAGACCGCGGCACCCGCTCCTGCTGCAGCTGCGGCCCCGCAGGGCGCCATTCCCGAGGGAACGGTGCTTGGCACGGGTCACATCAACTACGCGTACGTCCGCATCGACACCCGTCTGCTCCACGGCCAGGTCGCAACGGCTTGGACGAAGCAGGTCAACCCGGATCGCATCCTGGTTGTCTCCGACGGTGTCGCCCACGACGAGCTGCGCAAGACCATGATCGTGCAGGCTGCGCCTCCAGGAGTCCATGTCCATGTCATCCCGATCAGCAAGCTGATTCAGGTCGATAAGGATCCGCGCTTCGGTGCGACGAAGGCCATGGTGCTCTTCGAGACTCCGCAGGATCTGCTCGAGGCCGAGAAGGGTGGCGTCAAGTTCCCGAAGGTGTGCATCGGCTCTATGGCACATTCCGCCGGCAAGACTGTCATCAACCAGGCAATCGCCTGCGATGAGGACGATGTCAAGACGCTCAAGGAATGCCGTGACAATGGCACGGAGTTCTACGTGCAGAAGGTCCCGTCGGACCGCGTCGAAGACATCTGGAAGCTTCTTGCCGAAAAGAACATGGCCTAGAGAAGGAGGGTATGTATGTCACCTATTACGGTACTTCTGGTCATTATCGTGGCCTTCTTGGCAGGCATGGAAGGCATCCTCGATGAGTGGGAATTCCATCAGCCGCTCGTTGCCTGCACGCTCATCGGCCTTGTCACGGGCCATCTCGATGCAGGCATCATCCTCGGCGGCCAGCTGCAGATGATTGCCCTCGGCTGGGCAAACATCGGCGCTGCTGTCGCTCCTGATGCAGCTCTCGCTTCCGTCGCTTCCGCCATCATCATGGTGCTGGCGCTCAATGGCGGCGGCAACCAGCAGGACGCCATCACGACGTCCATGGCAGTGGCAATCCCGCTGTCCGTCGCAGGCCTCTTCCTCACGATGATCTGCCGTACGATCGCTACGGCCATCGTCCACGCAATGGATGCCTGCGCCGATAAGGACGATATGGCTGGCATCGACCGCTGGCAGTTCATCGCCATCGCTATGCAGGGCCTTCGTATCGCCATCCCGGCAGCCTGCCTCTGCTTCATTCCGTCCGAGGCCGTCACGGCAGCCCTTAATGCTATGCCCGCATGGCTCACCGGCGGCATGGCAGTCGGCGGCGGCATGGTCGCTGCAGTCGGCTACTGCATGGTCATCAACATGATGGCTTCCAAGGAGGTCTGGCCGTTCTTCGCGCTCGGCTTCGTCCTCGCAGCCATCAAGGAGCTCACGCTCATCGCCCTCGGCGTCATCGGCCTCTCCCTTGCCATCATCTACCTTGGCCTCAAGGACATGGCAAAGAGCGGCTCTGGTGCAGCTGCCGGCTCCGGCGACCCGCTGGGCGACATTCTGGACGACTACGAATAGCAGAAGGAGTGTGAAACCATGGCAGAAGCAACTATTGAGAAGAACGCAGACGGCAAGATCGTCCTCTCGAAGGCAGTCCGCAAGCAGGTCATGTGGCGCCACCAGTACCTTCAGGGCTCCTGGAACTACGAACGCATGCAGAACGGCGGCTGGTGCTTCTCGATGATTCCGGCCATCAAGGCCCTCTACAAGGATCCTGAAGACCAGAAGGCGGCACTCAAGCGCCACCTCGAGTTCTACAACACGCATCCGTACGTCTCCGCTCCGGTCATCGGCGTCGTCCTCGCAATGGAGGAGGAGCGCGCCAATGGCGCCCCGATCGACGACGTTGCAATCCAGGGCGTCAAGGTCGGCATGATGGGTCCGCTCGCCGGTGTCGGCGACCCGGTCTTCTGGTACACGGTACGCCCGATTCTCGGCGCTCTCGGTGCCTCGCTGGCCCTGTCCGGCAGCATCGTCGGTCCGCTCCTGTTCTTCATTGCCTGGAACATCATCCGTATCGCCTTCCTGTGGTACACGCAGGAGGCCGGCTACAATCTGGGTACCTCCATCACGAAGGACCTCTCCGGCGGCCTGCTCGGCAGGCTGACCGAAGGCGCTTCCATCCTCGGCATGTTCATCATCGGTGCCCTGGTCGAGCGCTGGGTCTCCATCAACTTCACTCCGGTCGTCGCCCGGATCCCGCAGCAGGCTGGTGCCTACATCGACTGGGAGAGCCTTCCGGCTGGCGCTGATGGCATCAAGCAGGCGCTCACGATGTACAGCTCCATCGGTGCCACGGCTCTCGATCCTGTTAAGACCGTCACCCTGCAGTCCAACCTCGACCAGCTCATCCCTGGCCTTGCTGCAGTGGGCCTGACGCTGTTCTGCTGCTGGCTCCTCAAGAAGAAGGTCTCGCCGATCGTCATCATCCTGTGCCTCTTCGCACTTGGTATCGTCGGCCGTCTCCTCGGCTTCCTGTAGGATTGCCAAGGCGCTATCATGGGCCGTGCTTCCGCAAGGGAGCACGGCCTTTTCGATTAAGGAGTCACATCAATGGCAATGGTCCAGTCGCAGAACAGCTCGGTGGAATACACCTGCAAGGTGAGCTCTCTCCAGGGCCTCACCTCAACCGGTGACCTTATGGTCGGCAACAATGCCCTCGAGTACTACAACGAGCGCAATACCCAGGACTACATCCAGATTCCCTGGGATGAGATCGACTACATCTCGGCTTCGGTCTACGGCAAGCGCCACATTGCCCGCTGGGCCGTCTTCACGAAGGAGAATGGTCACTTCACGTTCTCTGCAAAGAACAACAGGGAAGCGCTCAGGGCAATCCGCGAGCATGTCGACCCGAGCAGGATGCTGCGCTCTCCCGACTTCTTCGATGTCCTGCGTGCCGGCGTCAAGGCTGCTGGCAGAAATATCGCAGGCGTCTTCCATCCCAAGAAGGACACGGCTGACGAAGAGTAAGCTTCTGCCTCGATTTATGCAGACTGCGGGTGTTTTCGCAGCTTGGAGGCATCAAGTCTGCGCATTTCCTCTGTAGATGGGTATCTGCTGCGAACACAGTCACACTTTCGGCGTATGCTCAGGCACACTCAAGAAATCTGTCAGTCTGCCCTGTAGCCTGTAGGGTAGCTGCAAAGAAGCTAAGGACTGCCCATGAGCTCGACTCCCCGCCACGAATCGCACCAACCACGCCGCCGTACGGCAGGCCATGCTGTGGGGACGGTGCCGGCGACCCATCTTTCGTCGCGCACGGCCCAGGTGACGCAGAGGACGCGCGAGAAGAGCCGGGCGGGGCATGTACGCGAGGTCAAGCGCAAGTCGTCCCACGGACCGGCACCCTACATCCTGGGCACGATCATCGCAGTCGCGGTCGTCGCCTTCCTTGCGATCCGCGTCCTCCCGGGCGTGCTGAGCAGGATCGACGGTGCGGGCTCCAAGACGACGGTCGAGGAGGGCACCCAGGTCACGGTCACGGTGCCGAAGGGCGCTTCCGGCCAGACCATCTTCAAGACACTTGTCGAAGCAGGCCTTCTCGACAACAGCCAGTCGAGCGATTTCCTCACTGCCTACAAGAGCCATGGGGACGACGCACAGATGCAGGCGGGCACCTACACTTTCACGGCAGGAGCGTCCGTCGAAGACATCGTGAACGGCCTCATTGCAGGGCCCAGCTCGAGCTATGCCTACAAGCTGACAGTGCCTGAAGGCTATACGGTCGCAAAGACCGCTGCGGCTGTCGCAGAAGCCATCCCTTCCATCACGGCCGACGATTTCACGGCGCAGGCAAAGGCATCGAACTATGTGGCAGACTATCCGTTCCTGGCCTCTGCCCAGAACGATTCCCTCGAGGGATTCCTGTTCCCGAAGACCTACACGTTCAATGCGGATGTGGATGCCGACACGGTGATTCGTGCCATGCTCGACCAGTACAAGACGGAGATGGCATCCATTGACTTTGCCACGGGCGAAGCGCAGATCAAGGCAAAGTACGGCATCACGATGTCTGACTATGATGTGCTGACCATGGCGTCGATTATCGAGCGCGAGGCTGTGACGGACGATCAGCGCGCAAGCATCTCCTCTGTCTTCTACAACCGTCTCCAGGCTGCCATGCCGCTCCAGAGCGATGCGACGATGGGCTATGTGACAGGCGGCGAAGTGACGGCAGACGACCTCAAGCAGGAGTCGCCCTACAATACGTATCTCAACGAAGGCCTGCCGCCAACACCTATCTGCGCACCGAGCCTTGCCTCCATCCAGGCTGCGCTTGCTCCTGCCGACACGAACTATCTCTATTTCTATATCGTGCAGGAGAATGGCCAGACGACCTCGAGCTTCTCCGAGACGTATGACGAACATCTCGCAAGTATTGCTGCAAGCAGCAATGCAGAGACCGGGGAGTAGGAGAGCGTGTCTCTCTTCGAGGCAAGCCGCTATGTCGCACGCATCGAGCTCATCGATCTCGATGCGCTCTGGCAGGAGGGCGTGCGCTTCCTTCTCATAGACCGCGACAACACCTGCATGGCTCGCTCTACGATGCGCGTCGAACCTCCGGTTGCTGCCTGGTTCGCAAAGGCGCATGAAATCGGCTTTGCGACCTGCCTCGTCTCGAACAACTTCCATGGGACAGATGTCGAGAGGACGGCAGAAGAGCTTGGCTCTGCCGTCGTCCACCATGCGATGAAGCCAGCACCGTTTGCGCTTGCGCATGCGCTGGCCCGCGAAGGGTTCTCTGCAGCAGAGACCGTGCTTGTGGGAGACCAGGTCTTCACGGATGTCGTGGCAGGAAACCTGGCGCATATCCCGACCATCCTTGTGCATCCGCTCTCGACGACAGACCTCTGGTATACGCAGATCCTGCGCCTCATCGAGCGTCCGCTTCTTTCCGGCCACACTTTCGAAGGCGACCGATGATTGTCTGTGCCGCCCTGGCGCTCGCCTTGGCGGTAGCCGTGGAGGATGCACGCAGCTGCCGTATCCGGAACAGCTTCTGCCTTGCTATGGCAGCCCTGGGCCTTGCCTTCCAGGCGGTGCGCATCTGGGCGCCTGAGCTCTCAGGCGTGCTTGCCTTCCATCTTGCGGATGAGACTTCTGCCCCCCAGGCCGTTCTGGCAGCTGCGCTCCTTGTGCTCCTTTGCGGTGCAGCGCTCGAGCTTGCATGGCGCAGGATCCATGGAGCCTGCGGCATGGGGCTCGGCGATATAAAATACATTGCTGCCTGGGCAACGCTTCTGGGACCTGGCATCTTCGTGCCGCTTGCTGCGGCAGCGCTTATGGGCGCCTTGGTCACGCTCGTTCAGAAGAAGAAGCGCTTTGCCTTTGGACCCTATCTTTCGGTCGCATTCTCCTGCATGCTTGTGCTCCTGTCCTCAGACATCCTCTGATGCCCTGTTTTGATGCAGGATGTACGTGTGCTCTCCTCTGACATGACAGCTTCGATCTCGATGATAGAATCAAGGAGATCAGACTGTGTTTTTCGGAGGTTTTGGTGGACAGACCATGCAATGGATATGTCGTACATGAAGGGTGCGATCATATCTTCTTCGTCGGCTTTCTCGGAGCCGGCAAGTCCACGGTGGCAAGAAATATCGGATGCCTCTTCTGCCGGCCCTATGTGGATACCGACCGCATGGTCGAAAGGATCCGCGGCAAGAGCGTCTGCGATATCTTCCGCGAGGATGGGGAAGAGTCGTTCCGCGATACGGAGACCGAGGTGCTCAGAAGCCTCAGCGAGAAGAAGTCGCTGCTCGTGAGCTGCGGCGGCGGCATCGTGGAGCGCTCCGAGAATGTCGACCTCATGCACAGCATGGGCAAGATCGTATTCTTGGATGGAGATCTCTCCGATTCGCTGAGGCAGATCCAGCACAAGGAGACACGGCCCGATCTGGGCGGCTGTCTCAAGGAGACGAGCGCCTGCTATAATCGCCGGCGTCCCCTCTATGAGGCGGCAGCAGACTATACGATCGATATCAGGAACAAGAGCTTCGAAGAAGTCGCTTGCGATGCGTCGAAGCTTCTATGGGAGGAAGGGCTGCTATGAGCGAAGAAGAGCTTGGGACGAGCGTCCCTCAGGACAACGGGGATGCTGCACAGGCTCCTGCCGATGTGGCTGAGGCTGCCGAAGTCCTTCAGGAAGAGGAAGCGCCGAAGTCTCCTCTGGCTGAGACGACCCGCCAGTGGGTGTCGCTTCCGGGCAGCTCCTGCAATGTCCGCATAGGCTCGGGCAACCTCGAGAACTTCGGCCACGACCTCAAGAGCTCTGTCGGAAAGCCTGCGAAGGCTGCGCTCCTCGTGTCTGACAAGGCGGATCCGGACTTCGTCCAGGAGCTCCTCTGGCAGCTGAACGATGCCGGCTTCCAGGCGCTCAGGGGCTCTGTGCCGGGAGAGCTCACGCTTTCTGCGGCAGATGAACTCTTCGGCGAGCTTGACAGGCTGCATATCACGTCGGATGACCTGATTGTCTGTGTCGGTGCTGCCCCTGAGCTCTCGCTTGTCTTATATGCTGCCGGCGCCTGGTGTGGCCGTACGCCGGTCTGCGCCCTGCCGCTCGATCTCGAGGCACTTGTCTGCGCAACCGTCACGCCTGAAGGAATCTCGGTCGGCACGCACAGGGATATGGTGTCTGGCCATAACAGCCTGAAGAACGTCTTTGCCGACTTTGCCCGCATCGACCTCGGACCTTCCGAGAAGCGTCTCCACGCCTATGCGACGATGGTCGCGACTGCGGTCTCCGATACGGAAAAGGCATTCGAAGCGCTCTATAACAGGCGCGATGCCCTCGCCGAAGCTGACGAGGTGGCACTGCGCGAGCAGGTGAACGAGACGCTCAGGAGCCGCGGCCGCATTGCCTCCTCGACCTCTGTTGCCGTGCGCCAGTCGCTTTCCTACGGCGTCACGTTTGCAGAGGCGCTGAGCCATCTTGTGGAAGGCGTTCCTGCCTCGACACTTCTGGCCGAAGGCCTGCGCTTCACGGCACGCGTGGCTGTGACCGAGGAGGACTTCAAGGTCGACGATATGCTTGCCCAGGACGAGCTGCTCTCAGTACTGGGGCTGGGCACGGTCAGCGCCACGGTAGATCCCGATGCGCTCCTGCACGAGATGCGCGCCTGCGCACATCTGCGCTCGAACCGCTTCATGCTCGCCGTGCCGCGCGCTTTCGGACGCGTCCGTCTCGCGACGATCGAGGATGCCCGCCTCAAGGCGCATCTCGAGGCCTGGTGCGCACAGCACCAGGCGGACTAGTTGCTTGGTACATTCAATCGGAAAGGATCTTTTGCTATGGCAGATCAGGAAATGGGAAAGGCGCGTGTTGCACGCCTTCGTGCCCTCATGCAGGAGTATGGATATGACGCAGTCGTGCTGCGCCACAATCCGGATCTGCGCTGGCTCACAGGAGCCGAGCGCACGTTCGACGACGAGGTCGCACATACGGCCTTCGTGACCCGCGAGGGCCAGTGGCTCCATACGGATTCGCGCTACTTCGGCACATTCCAGGATCGCCTTGGCAAGGATACGGACTGGCAGCTCGATATGGATGCCGTGAGCCATCCGGCCTGGACAGCCTCCCTGATCAGGAAGACCCATGCCCGTGTCGTCGCAATCGAAGACACAGCAGACCTTGCCTTCTTCGATGCGCTCGAGGCAGAGCTTGGCCGCCAGTCGGCGGCATGCCTCCTGCCGCGCATGCATGGCACGGTCTCGGCGCTGCGTGTCGTGAAGGACGCCGAAGAGGTCTCCCTCATGCGCCATGCCCAGACCATCACGGATGCTGCCTTCGAGCACATCTGCGGCTACATCAAGCCGGGACTCACCGAGCTCCAGATCAGGGCAGAGCTTGAGAGCGCGATGTTCGACCGCGGTGCCGATGCGCTCTCGTTCGACACGATCATCGCAAGCGGTCCGAACGGTGCCAACCCGCATGCCCAGCCGGGGGAGCGCCGCGTCGAGGAGGGCGACCTCATCGTCATGGACTATGGTGCCGGCTACCATGACTACCATTCGGACATGACAAGGACTGTGTGCGTCGGCAAGGCGACAGATGAGCAGAAGAAGGTCTACGCCGTCGTCCGCAAGGCGAACGAGACCTGCGAGGCAGCGATCCATGCCGGTGTCATCGGCGTCGATATCCATAACCTCGCCGTCAAGGTCATCTCCGATGCCGGCTACGGAGACTACTTCAAGCATGGTCTCGGCCACGGTGTCGGCCTCCAGATTCACGAAGCACCGTACTTCAGCCGCTCCGGCGCTCCTGCCGAGCACGGCGTCATCCCTGCAGGATCTGTGATCACGGTCGAGCCGGGCATCTACCTCCCGGGACGCTTCGGCATCCGCCTCGAGGACTTCGGACAGGTGACCGAGGACGGCTACGATGTCTTCACGGCATCCGCCCACGACCTCGTCGAGATTCCCTGCTAGGACCCACAGGTTGATTTAAAAACTCAGCCGAACGTCCGGGGCTGATTCGGAGATTCTCGAGGTCAGAGGAACGCACCCCTCTGGCCTCGAGCGCTCTCTCTCGGGGGAGGGCCAGCCCAGGAAGGCGGCGCCTGCCCTTTCCGATGACTTCGGAGCATGATTCCAGAACCCTCCGGCAGTCGCCTCAAGACTCATCCGAAAGGTCTGGCTGTGGTCCTTTTTCCGGGGCGGAATCTGCTTAGATGGTCATGCCTCTCCCTTCCTCATGGACAAGGAGCGAGGGTGTGAGGTTGAGCTCGCCGGGGCCTATCTCCTCGACGCCGAGGGCGTCGAGGAGCCTCTCGGCGAGCCCTCCATAGGCAAGCCTGAACATCCTGATGGGGGAAAGGCCTGCCAGGGACGGCCTGGGCTCCGAGTTCACGTGGCTCATGAGAAGGGCGCAGTCGGCCCTCGTGAGGCCATCGAAGCTCGTCCCCTTGGGAAGGACCTTCCTGAGCTCCACGTGGCTGCGCTCGCAGGAGCCCTTCTGCTGGGACTGCCTCACGTCGCAGTAGAAGACGCGGGCACGCCTTGCCGCGCTGTCCCCGGCCGACCGCTCTATGAGCACGTGGTCCGAGAACTCCGCCCCGTTGTCGGTGAGGATCGGGTCGAAGAGCCTGCCGAAGCCATCCATCCCCACGGCCTCCTCCAGCGCGTCCAGGGCCCCCGCAGCCTCCTCTGCCGTCTTCCCCCCGAGAAGCAGCATGAGCTGGAACTTGCAGGGCCTGAGATATAGGGTGAGCAGGCACTTCGAGTCATGCACCCTGCCGATCACGGTGTCCATCTCGCAGGCAGAGGACCTCTCCTCCTCGCCGAGGCCGAGGAAAGCGGCATAGGAGCGCTCCGCCCCGTGCGAGGTGCTCCTGGGAGCTGCCTTCTTCTTCCTCGGCTTGTAGGAGACCTCACGCCTGAGCTCGATGTTCCCGGTGCCGGCGTAGCCCTCCTCTATCCATCGGTAGATGGTGGCGGGGCTCACGTCGAGGGCGTATGAGGCGACGATCTGCTCGGGAGAGAGGCCGCGCGCGAGGCCCTCCTTCACGCACCCCATGATGTGCTCGAACTGCTCCCTTGTCTTGTCGATGCCGCGCCTCGAGGCCGAGAGCTCCTCGTCGGCCAGGGCCTGTGCCCTGGCCGCCCTGTACTCTGCCTGCCACCTCTTCGGGCAGTGGTAGTTGCGCAGCCTGCAGCCATTGCACACATAGGGCCAGGAGAGCAGCTTCGGGCAGGCATCCTCCGGGACGTCCGCGGCCTTCTCCCCCTTGCCGGGGCCCCTCTTCACCACACGGTTCCTCTTCACCTCGCAGAATACCGTGGAAGGGGATCTGCCGAGGCCTTCCGCGATCGAGCGGCATGACCCCCTCGTGCCGAGCGCGGCCTGTATCGCATGCCTGTCTGCCTTGGTGAGCCTGCAGTACTTCTTTGGTCCTGCCATGAGATCCTCCAGCCATCGGATGGGGCGACCTTATGCGCCCCGTGCAAGGGAGATTCTCAGACTTATCTGGACATGTTCGCTTCAGTCTGCGAACACCCCATGGGGCGTTCGGATGAAGTTGCTAATCAACCGCTAGGACCCACATCTTCACACTTTGTGTAGTCGCTCCGGCTTGCCTGCATGAGCTGGAGCGACGTCGTATACTGATAACGTTTCGGAGTTTTACGGATAGGAAAGAGATCAACCGTGGCAACGCAGACCATCAGCACCGCTGATTTCAAGAACGGCATGGGCCTCAAGATCGGCAACAAGTACTACACGATCGTCGAGTTCCAGCATGTCAAGCCGGGCAAGGGCGGCGCATTCGTGCGCTACAAGATCAAGGACCTGCGCGATGGCCGCACGATCGACCAGACCTGCAATGCAGGCACGAAGTTCGACAGCGTGCAGCTCATCACCAAGGAGATGCAGTATCTCTACAACGACGGCGTCGACTACTACTTCATGGACAACGATACGTATGAGCAGGTCGCTGTTCCTGCCGACTTCATCGGCGACAACGCCCAGTGGCTCGTCGAGAACGACAACGCCTCTCTGCTCTACGCTGACGATGAGCTCCTCGGCGTGACGCCTGCCATGTTCATCGAGGTCGAGATCACGCAGACCGACCCGGGCTTCAAGGGCGACACGGTCCAGGGCGGCACGAAGCCGGCCACGATCTCCACGGGCGCTACGATCCAGGTGCCGATGTACCTGAACCAGGGCGAGAAGATCAAGGTCGATACGCGCGACGGCAAGTTCGTCCAGCGCGTCTAGCCTCTCGCACAATGAGGGATGCCGCGTCCCATCTGGCGGTGGGGTGCGGCATTTTTCTATGCAGACAGGCCCTGCAATGTGGAAACCTTGGGAGCAGCTGCCAGCGCGCTTCCAAGATGCGGCCCTGCCTCTGGGCTATTTGCGTATACTGGGTATGACCATAAGCAAGCCGGAAAGCTGGCTTTCTGGCGGATGCGGAAGGACGTTCTATGGACGAGCTCTCCATCTCTGGCATTGGCATCTCCCGCCGCGTCATCGCGACCGTCGTTGCGCTGGCAGCAGAAAAGGTCGAAGGAGTCGCCTCTGTCGGCGGCAATGATACGCTTACCTCGAGCCTCATCAGGGTCTTCACGGCCAAGAGCCTCGATGTCGCACAGGCAGTCGAGTCCGAAGAAGAGGACGGCCGCCTGCATATCACGGTCCATCTGTCGGTCTTCTATGGCTACCCGTTCTGCGAGCTTGCGCAGAACGTGCGCCAGGCAGTCGCAGATGCCGTGTCCGAACAGATCGGCGTTGAAGTATCGGCAGTCGATGTCTGCATCGACAGCCTCGTATTCCCCAAGGAGTAGAAGCCTTGTCAAAGCAATCGTCAAAGCAGTTCAAGGGACGCACCCTTGCACGCAGCCAGGCCCTGCAGATCATCTTCCAGGCAGAGGCAACGGGCCGTGCCGTGGATGAGGTGCTCGATGGGGACTATGCCCTCTCCGAGGGCCCGCTCGATCCCTTCGGCGAGCGTCTGGCACGTGGCACCTGGTCGCTGCGTCCCGGCCTTGACCGCATCATCGACTCCGTCGCTACGAACTGGTCGCTCTTCCGCATGCCGGCAGTCGACCGCAATCTCCTGAGGCTTGCCCTCTATGAGATCCTCGAGGTCGACGAGGTCGAGCTGCCTGTCACGATCGACGAATGCGTCGAGCTTGCCAAGGCCTATGGCACGGACGAGTCGAGCCGCTTCGTGAACGGCGTGCTCGGAAAGATTGCACGCGAGCTCGAGGCAGGACGCGACCTCAAGCGCGAAGCTGAAGAGGGGACCGAGGAGGCAGAGGCGCTTGCCGCTGCAGCCCCCGAAGCAGAAGCCCCCGAAGAAGAGCGCGAGTGGCCTGCCTATGGTGCCGAGATCCGTGCCGAGGAAGAGGCTGAAGGTGCCGAGGAGGGCACCTGGCAGCCGGGCGAGGATCCAGAAGACGCCGATGAGGCCGCAGAGCCGGGCGAGGACGCGTAATGGCCAAGATCGATACGTCTGCCTACAAGACCTTCGACGAGATTGCGGGCAGGCTCGATGAGATTGCCGGGCAGGTGCGCCAGAAGGATACGTCGCTCGAGCGTTCGCTCGACCTCTTCGACGAGGCCATCGCTCTTGGCTCCAAGGCAGTCGATATGGTCGACGCCCAGGATGCAGAGCACGCGGGCACCCAGACCAAGGAGGGCTAGGGCCTGTGGCACGGCGCAGAAGGCTCGATGAGGAACTTGTAGCGCAGGGCTTCTTCCCAACAAGGGACGAGGCCCTGCGTTCTGTCATGGCAGGAGATGTCTCGACGACAGACCGCCGCATGGAATCTGCCGGCGAGCAGGTAAAGCCCGGCATCGAGCTCCATGTGAGAGGGCACATCCCGTTCGTGAGCAGGGGAGGACTCAAGCTCGAGCGGGGTCTCAAGGCCTTCGATGTGAACCCAGAAGGCCTTGCCTGCCTCGATGTGGGCTGCTCGTCGGGAGGCTTTACGGACTGCCTTCTCTCCCACGGGGCAAGAAGCGTCCTTTCGGTCGATGTGGGCTATGCACAGTTCGACTGGTCGCTCCGGAACAATCCCAGAGTCGAGCTCCTCGAGCGCACGAATATCGTCGATGTGCCGACGCCTGAGCGCATGGGCACGATCGATCTTGCTGTCTGCGATGTGTCGTTCACCTCGGTCGTCTCCATCCTGCCATCTGTCATGGAGCTCCTGAAAGATGACGGGGCGTTCCTGACGCTCGTGAAGCCGCAGTTCGAGGCAGCGCGCGATGAGGTGGATGAAGGCGGCATTGTGCACGATCCTGAAGTGAGGCTTGAAGCTCTCATGAAGGTGGCCGGTGCCTTTGTGGATGCAGGTCTTGCCATCAAGGGTGCCTGCGAAAGCCCGATCACGGGTGCCAAGGGCAACCACGAATACCTGCTGTATGGCAGAAGGGGAGAGGCTGGGCTGGTGCCAGACCTCTCTCAGGTTGTCAGGGAGGGCGAGACCTTCATCGCTTCATAGAACATCTGTACGTCTGTGCTGTAAGATGGCGCTTGATGCTACACTGGGCGTACGGAATCGATGGAACGAAGGTGAACTGACGGTGAAGGTGCTTCTCGTACCGAACTATGGACGCAGCGATGCGCTTCAGGGCGCGCACAATCTTTCCGGCTGGCTCGAAGCCGAGGGGCATGAAGCCGTGCTTGCCCCCGACAAGAAGCGCCACGAGGAAGAGCGTCCCGGCCTTGCTGATGGCATGGACCTCGTGATCTCGCTTGGCGGCGACGGCACGCTCCTGCGTGCTGCCCGTATCGTCGGCTACCGGGAGATTCCGCTCATGGGATTCTCCTATGGGCATCTCGGCTTCCTTACCTGCGGCGGTCCGAAGGACATGCGCACGACCGTCGCGGCGGCGCTTGCAGGCGAGCTCCATTCCTCGCACCGGGCGACCCTTGCCATCGAGGCAGAATATGTGCTACCGGACGGAAGCACCTATACCGAGAAGAGCTTTGCCCTGAACGATATGGCTGTGACCCGGGGCGGTCTCGGCGATGTCATCTCCTTCGATGTCGGGGTCTCGGGAAACCACATCGACAGGATCCGCGGCGACGGCTTCATCGTCTCTACGGCGACGGGCTCGACCGGCTATGCGCTGGCAGCAGGAGGCCCTATTGTGACGCCGGAGTTCACGGGCATGGTCTGCGTGCCGATCGCTCCCCATACCATCCTGGCCCGCGCCTTCCTGACAGCGCCTTCAGATGTCGTGGAGATTGACATGTCGGAGGAGCGCCCGGCAGAGCGCAGCGTCCTCGCCGATGGCCGCCTCATGGGCCATGGAGGACGGGCCATGCATATGCGTGTCAGGCGCGGGGAGGGCGACATCATCCTCCTTGACTACAATGCGCAGAGCTTCTATTCGTCCGTTTCGCGCGTCTTCTACGGGAAAGTGGCCAAATAGATGATTGACGAGATTCAGGTCAGAAATGTTGCCCTCATCAAGGAAGCGGAGATAGAGCCAGCAGAAGGCCTCACCGTGCTTACCGGCGAGACTGGCTCGGGCAAGTCTGCCCTGCTCTCGTCCCTGAAGCTTCTTGTCGGCGACAGGGCAGATGCCTCTTCGGTCAGGGAAGGTGCAGATGGCCTCGAAGTGCAGGGCCGCTTCTTCACGGATGATGGGGAAGAGGATGGCCATATCGTGCGGAGGCGCCTCACCGCTGATGGACGCGGCAAGGTCGATATCGACGGGCATATGGCATCAGTGAAGGAGCTCGCACAGACGCTCGGCCGCACGGTCGATCTCTGTGGCCAGCATGAGCACCAGAAGCTTCTCGATGTCACGACGCATGTGCAGCTTCTCGATGCTTTTGCCGGAGAGCCTGCAGCTGAGGCACGTGAAGCCTACCAGGAAGCGCTCAGGAAATCTGACGCAGCCCATCGGGAGCTCAGGCGTGTCGAGGAGGCGAGCCGTGCCTCCGAGGAGAAGCTCGACGAGGCGGCATTCGTGCTCTCGCGCATCGATGAGGTCGGACCTTCCGAGGAAGACTATGCAGAGCTCGAAGAGGCGCTGCCGAAGGCAGAGCATGCCGAGGCACTCATGCGTGCTGCCGAAGGGGCACATGAGGCGGTAGCAGGAGACGATGGCGTCTCCGATGTGCTTTCTGCGGCAGTCGCCGAGCTGAGGGAGGCAGCGCGCTTCGACGAGAAGCTCGGAAAGCTGGCTGATGCCCTCGAGAGTGCCCTCATCGAGGCTGAGGATGCTGCATCGGAGCTCAGGGACTATGCCGACTCGGTCGAGCTCGATCCCGAAGAGCTCGAGCATCTGCAGGAGCGCGAGGCTGCCTATCAGAGGCTCATCCGTGCCTATGGCCCGGACCTTGCCCATGTGCTGGCACGGAGGGCGGAGGCAGAAGAGACCGTCTCTGCGGCGCAGGATGGGGGAGAGCGCGTACGCAAGGCGAAGAAGGCGCTCTCCGCTGCCGAGGCCGAGCTTGCAGAAGCTGCAAGGCAGCTCTCTTCCGTACGTGCGAAGGCAGCGCCTGAGCTTGCAGCTGCAATAACCAAGGAGATGGGGCAGCTCGAGATGGGCACAGCCTCGCTCGAGGTCTCGCTCGAGCCGCTTCCACGCTCGCAATGGACGCTTGAGGGCCCTGACCATGCAGAGCTCATGTATCGTCCCGGTGCCGGGCTCTCATCGCGCCCCCTTCGCCGCATCGCCTCGGGCGGCGAGGTCAGCCGTGTCATGCTGGCGGCAAAGGTCGTGCTCGGGGATGCCGACGAGACGGATACGCTCGTCTTCGACGAGGTCGATGCCGGTGTCGGCGGCGCCACGGCGAATGCTTTGGCCGAGGTGCTCAAGAAGCTCTCGCGCACGCATCAGGTCATCGTCGTCACGCATCTGGCACAGGTTGCCGTCATGGCAGACAAGCACTACGTCGTCACGAAGACGGAAGGAAGCGTGCCCGAGACGAAGCTCTCCGAGGTCGAGGGAGATGCGCGCGTGCATGAGATCGCACGCATGCTTTCGGGCGACGAGTCGGAAGCTTCGCTCAGCCACGCCCGCGAGATGCTCGAGCGCGTGCACGCCTCGTGGAATTGATGCAGGAACCGTTTCTCGGACAGGTTCTTGCCTCACGTGCGGAATGAACCGCGGTATTATATAGGTCCGTACGAAGAGCAAAGCAACGCGTATGGAAGGGTCCTCATGACCAAGCACATCTTTGTTACGGGCGGCGTCGTTTCTTCCCTTGGAAAGGGCATCACGGCAGCTTCCCTTGGCCGGCTTCTCAAATCCCGTGGTTACAAGGTGATGATGCAGAAGGCCGATCCCTACCTCAACGTTGATCCTGGCACGATGTCGCCGTTCCAGCACGGCGAGGTCTTCGTGACCGAGGACGGGTATGAGTCCGATCTGGACCTCGGCCACTACGAGCGCTTCATCGATGAGAACCTGACCCGCAATTCGAATTTCACGACCGGCGCAATCTACTCCTCGCTCATCAAGCGCGAGCGCAGGGGCGATTTCCTCGGCGGCACCGTGCAGGTCATCCCGCACGTCACGAATGCCATCAAGGAGCGCTTCCGCCGCATCGAGGAGCAGTCGGGAGCCGATGTCGTTATCACCGAGCTCGGCGGCACGATCGGCGATATCGAGAGCTCGTCGTTCGTCGAGGCAATCCGCCAGTTCCGCAAGGAAGACGGCCCAGGCAACACCCTCGTGATCCACGTGAGCCTCGTGCCCTATATTGCCGCTGCCCATGAGGTGAAGACGAAGCCGACGCAGCACTCCGTGAAGGAGCTGCGCTCCATGGGCATCCAGCCTGACTTCATCGTCTGCCGTTCCGACCATGAGGTCGAGGCACCGATTCGCGCAAAGATTGCCCACTTCTGCGACGTCGATGAGGATTGCGTGTTCGAGAACTCCGACTGCCCGTCGATCTACGATGTGCCAGCGCACCTCGCCGAGCAGGGCTTCGATCTCAAGGTCTGCGAGAAGCTCGGCCTCGACCCGCGCGAGAGCGATATGAGCTCCTGGTACAGCTTCACGTCTGCCATGCATGCAGCGAAGCAGAAGCCGGACAAGACGAAGATTCGCATCGTCGGCAAGTATACGCAGCTGCCGGATGCCTACCTTTCCGTCATCGAGGCCTGCGGACATGCAGGCGTCTACTTCGGCCGCAACCTCGACGTCGAGCTCGTCGACGGCGAGGAGCTCACCGAGGACAACGTCGAGGACGTGCTCGGCGATGCTGACGGCATCCTCGTGCCGGGCGGCTTCGGCCAGCGCGGCGTCGAGGGCAAGATCCTCTCTGCCCACCTTGCCCGCACGGAGAAGAAGCCGTATCTCGGCATCTGCCTCGGACTCCAGGTCGCTGTCTCCGAGTTCGCCCGCAATGTCGCTGGCATGCCGGGCGCCAACTCCACCGAGTTCTCGCCGGACTGCGAGTATCCGGTCATCGATATCATGCCTGACCAGGAGGATGTCACCGAGAAGGGCGGCACGATGCGCCTCGGTGCCTACCCCTGCAAGGTCAAGCCGAACACGCTTGCCATGGAGGCCTACGGCGAGCCGCTCGTCTATGAGCGCCACCGCCACCGCTATGAGGTGAACAACGCATTCCGCGACAAGCTGACGCAGGCCGGTCTTGTAATCTGCGGCCTCTCTCCTGACGAGCGCCTCGTCGAGATGGTCGAGCTTCCCGAGGATGTGCACCCCTGGTTCGTTGCCAGCCAGGCACACCCTGAGTTCAAGAGCCGCCCAACGAAGCCGGCACCGCTCTTCCGCGAGTTTGTCCGCGCTTCCATTGCCCACCACGAGGGCTGCGCACGCCAGAGCGTCCAGCCGGAGTAGGGCGCACTTGGATCTTGCATCTGCACGGAAGGAATTCATGGGCTACCTCGCTTTCGAACGAGGTAGCTCTTCTCATACCGTGGAAGCCTATGGAAGGGACCTCGAGCGCTATGTGAAGGCGCTCGAAGAGAAGGGCGTGACCGAGCCCGACGACGTGACTCGCCCTCTCATAGAGGAGCATCTCGAGCACCTTGCCGAGGAGAGCTATGCCCCGTCTTCAGTTGAGCGGGCGCTCTCTGCCATCAAGAGCTTCCACCGCTTCATGCTCCAGGAAGAGATGTCTTCTGTCTCTCCTGCAGCAGCACTGCCGCTTCCGAAGAAGGCAGAGCGCTTGCCCGATGTCCTGAGCGTCAGGCAGGCGCTCGCGCTTCTCGACCAGCCCTTCCCGAAGACGGCGGCAGGACAACGCGACCGTGCCATCATAGAAGTGCTCTATGGGTGCGGCCTTCGCGTCTCGGAGCTCACGGGCCTCGATGTCGGGGCGGTATCGCTCGAGGACGAGGTCGTGCGTGTCATCGGCAAGGGAAGCAAGGAGCGGCTCGTCCCGCTCATGGGAAGCGCCCACGAGGCGCTTGCGGAATACCTCTCCGACTGGAGGGGAGAGCTCGTCTCTTCGAGAAGCGGCGCTGCGGTCTTCCTGAATGTCCGCGGCGGCAGGATCTCGCGGCAGTCCGTCTTTGCAATCGTCGAGCGGGCAGGACGCGTCGTCGGCATAGACGGCCTCCATCCGCATACCCTCCGCCACAGCTTTGCGACGCACATGCTCCAGGGAGGAGCAGACATCCGCATCGTGCAGGAGCTTCTGGGACACTCGTCGATCCAGACGACGCAGCTCTATACCCATCTCGACAGGAGCCATCTTCGGATGGCATACCTCTCGGCGCACCCCCGGGCGCGCAGGGAGCGGGAGCAGCCACACAATTCCGACAAATGACCGCCGAGCCGGGCGGTGCCATACCACGCCTTCGAGCTTCGGGTTTGTGGGGGCAAAAGAAAGAGACCGCTAGATGTTGTGGGGGTGCAGGCGCGTGTGCCTGCACCCCTTTTTATCTGCGGAAATGCAGTTTGGTGGGAGAAAGTGGGACAAAGGGTTGGAAAAGGGGGCATCGAGACGTTATAGTTGGATACACGCTTTGAGAGGGGACAGGCCGAGTCGTCGGGAGGTGGCAGATGTACCTGACGGGCGAGAAACAGCTCAAGCTCGATGCCAAGCTGCGCCTTACCCTGCCGGCCGACTTCCGCCGCCAGTTCGGCGACCGCGTCTGCCTCGTTCCTCTCAAGGACGCAATCTGGGGCTTCACTCCAGAAGGCCACGAGGCCTGGACCGCCTCCTATTTCCCGGATGGCTTCAATCCGAGGGACAGGGAGCAGGACAAGCTTCAGCGAACGCTCATGAGGAGGACCGTGACGGTGGACATCGATGCCGCCGGCCGTGTCGCGCTCAGCAAGGTTCCCGAAGAGAAGCTTGCGAAGCTCGGCATCTCCCGTGACGTCATGGTCATCGGCAACCGCGACCACTTCGAGGTCTGGGATTACCAGCACTTCGAGGAGCTCAACGCCGAGGACGATGACGACCTGGACGACCTCATGTTCGACTAGCCGGAAAGGAGCAGCTCCCGTTGAAAGTCGAATATCGGCATAATCCCGTCATGCTCTCCGAGGTGCTGGAGGCCCTGGACCCCCAGCCTGGAGAGGTTGTCTGCGACTGCACGCTCGGAGGAGCGGGGCACTCGGTCGCTCTGGCCGAGCGCATTGCTCCTACCGGCCTCTCGATCGGAATCGACCAGGACGATATGGCTCTTGCCGCCGCAGCGGAACGCTTCGGCCGCGAGGTGCCCAGCGCCCGTCATCGGTTCCTCAAAGGCAACTTCGGCGACCTCGACCAGCTTCTGGTCGAAGCCGAGGTGCCCGGCGTAGACTGCTTCCTCTTCGACCTCGGGGTCTCGTCGCCTCAGCTCGACATACCCGACAGGGGCTTCTCGTACCACGAGGACGCTCCTCTGGATATGCGGATGGATCCGAGGAACAACACTCTAACCGCACAAGAGGTCGTGAACACCTACAACGAAGCAGACCTCACCCGGATTCTCCGCAGCTATGGAGACGAGAAGCATGCAGCATCCATCGCGCGCCACATCGTGCGCGCCCGCGAGAAGGCGCCCATCGAGACGACGCTCGAGCTCGTGGAGATCGTGAAGGCAGCCATTCCTGCCCGCGACCGCCGCCATGGGGGACACCCGGCACGCAAGACCTTCCAGGCCCTGCGCATCGAGGTGAACCACGAGCTGGATGTGCTGGAGAGTGGACTGCGCGCTGCCATCCGCTGGGCCAATACAGGCGGCAGGATCTGCGTGATCTCGTACCACTCGCTCGAGGACCGGCTTACGAAGCATGTGTTCTCCGAGCTCTCTCAGGGGTGCATCTGCCCGCCGGACCTTCCGGTCTGCGTGTGCGGACATGTGCCGATAATCGAGGTCAAGACCAGAAAGCCCCTGGCCGCGACCGAAGAGGAAGTGCGCTCGAACCCACGGGCGCGCAGCGCTCTGATGCGCGTGGCAGTCAAGCTCGATGTCACACAGGCTCAGGCGCAGACCTGATGCTCACGGCCCCTCCGGACCGTCTGCATAGCACCCAACGCACCAAGGACGCAGCACCACCGCACCATAAACGAACCACAACGCACTACCAATGCAGACAACAGATGAGGGGTATTTCGGTATGAGGTATGAGTCCTCTGAGGCAGTCCGCCTCGACGGATATGATATGCGCTCGAACATGCGCGAGGCCTCGGCCAGCCCCTCTTTCGATGTATACGAAGGCGGCGGGCTCGATGCCCGCGTCCGCCAGGGCGTCACGCACCAGTTCCTCGTGAAGCTGGTCCGCGTCGCGCTTGTCGCGGCAGCCATCTGCGCGCTCGGCTTTGCCCGTGTTGCGATCTCGACGGCGACCGTCTCAGCCCTCCAGGCAAATGAGTCCCTCGAGAGCCAGGTCGGCGATGCCACGGCCCTCTACAACGACCTCAAGGCGTCGAAGTCGGCGCTGTCGAGCGTGTCGCGCATCGAGCGCATCGCGACGCAGAACTACGGTATGGTCCTCGAGGACCCCGAGGTCATCTCTTCGACGGCATCCTCCTCTGATAGCGCTGCTGCCTCTTCGACCGATGGCACAGCATCCCTTTCTCAGACTGACGCAGAGACTGCGAATTCTTCGAATGCGGAGTAGGGGCGCGCTCCTTCTGGCGTAAGCTCATCCACATGGACAGACAAGACAGACACAGCAGAGCGAACGGCCCCGAGAGGGGCCGCTCGTCGTACGACGAAGTGGTCCAGAACCGCGAGGCGCGTGCCCGCAGGCGCGAGGAGCGCGCACAGCGCGAGGACAGGCAGTCCCGGCGGCATGGACACACAGACGGCGGCGGCATCCTCTCCCATGTGAAGGGCATGGATGGCCGCCTTGTCGCGGTCTTCTGCATCCTTGCTGCGCTTGCACTCGTCGTGTGCGGACGCCTCTTCTATCTCCAGATCCTCCAGGGCCCTGAGCTCACGCAGATGGCAGCAGACAGCCGCACGAACGAGATCACGCTCACGGCAAAGCGTGGCACGATCTACGACCGGAACGGCAATGTCCTCGCCATGAGCGTCGATGTGAAGACCATCTACTGCAATCCTTCGCTTATCAAGGACAAGGACCAGGCAGCTGAGATCATGGCAGAGACGCTTGGCGGCTCGAAGGACGACTATCTCGAGATCGTCGATGAGGATACGACGTTTGCCTATATCAAGAAGAAGGTCGACACGACGACCGCCTCGACGCTCGACGACAAGCTCGACGAAGCCGATATCGAAGGCGTCTATTTCCTCGATGACACGAAGCGCATCTACCCTCATGGCTCTGTCGCGGGACAGGTCCTCGGCATGGTCGGCTCGGATGGCCAGGGCCTCACAGGCCTCGAGCTCTACTACAACGATGTGCTCTCCGGCCAGGATGGCTCCATGATCATGGAGACAGGCGCTGACGGCACGCCTATTGCAGGCGGCGTCGCTGAAGTCACGAAGGCGACCGCAGGCTCCGATATCGTGATCTCGATCGATGTGAACATCCAGGAAAAGCTCGAAGAGGTCCTGACTGAAGGCACGGAGAAGTACAAGAGAGACTCGTCGTCCGCCATGGTGACAGACCCGAATACGGGAGAGATCCTGGCAACCGCATCGACCCCTCTGGCCGACCTCTCGGATACCTCCGAGCTCACGAACGAGGCGCTGAACCTGCGCATGGTATCGGACATCTATGAGCCGGGCTCCATCTTCAAGATACTGACGATGACATCCGGGCTGGTGCACGGGACGTTCAGCACCGATACGATCTTCAGCGTGCCGGTCCAGATCCAGGTCGGCGACGACTATGTCACGGATGACATCCCGCGCTACTCGACCGAAGACATGACGGTCTCGCACATCCTCGAGGAATCCTCGAATGTCGGTGCCATCCTTATGGCCCGTGCTGTCGGCGCAGAAGGCTTCTCCTCCACAGTGTCGAGCCTGGGCATTGGCCACAGGACCGGCATTGACTATCCCGGCGAGGCGACGGGCATGGTCACGGACTACGACAACTACACGTCGACGACGATGTCGGACATGGCATTCGGCCAGGGCCTGGCCATTCCTCAGGTGCAGATGGTCCAGGCTGTCGGTGCCATCGCGAACGGCGGATCGCTCATGACGCCACACTTCCTGATAGAGAAGGCCGGCGAGACCATGCAGTGGGACTCGAAGGGAACGGTCTGCACGCAGGATGTGACCGACCAGGCATCGAACGTCCTCGAGTCTGTCATCGAGAACGGCACGGCAAAGCATGCAGCCGTAGAAGGCTACAAGGTCGCCGCAAAGACCGGCACGGCACAGATGACGGAAGACGAGGAAGGCTACGCCGAAGGCAAGTACGTAAGCTCCCTTATCGGCTATGCGAATGCCGACGATCCTCAGGTGCTTGTCTATGTTGGTTTGAACGGCACGCCTTATCTTGCAGAAAGCTCATCAGCCTACATGTTCTCGAGTATCATGAGTGAGGCGCTTAAAGATATGGGAATCAAGCCCGTGTCCTAGAGGAGATACTGAAACAGCATGCTGAAAATGACGATTGACGAGCTGATCCACGCAACGGGAGCAGAGCTCGTGGCCGGCAGCCCCAAGCACACGTTCGAGGGCTGCGTGATCGATTCGCGCAAGGCACAGGAAGGCTCGCTCTTCGTGGCCTTCAAGGGCGAGAAGGTGGACGGCAACCTCTATGTGGCCAAGGCTCTCGAGGCGGGAGCTGCCTGTGCCGTGGTCACGGAGGAGCCGAAGGAGGACGCGCTCGCATATGCCCGCAAGGGAGGCTGCGCTATCGTCCGTGCGGCACATGACGACCCGGAGGAGTTCATGCTCCGCCTTGCCACCGCCTGGCGCCAGAAGCATCCTGACTGGATCGTCTGCGGTGTCACAGGCTCGGTCGGAAAGACCACGACGAAGGACATGTGCGCCGCGGCGCTCTCTGCCCGCTGGCGTGTCCACAAGACCGAAGGCAACTTCAACAACCTGATCGGCGTGCCCCTCACGCTCTTTGCCGCTCCTGACGATGCCCAGGCGCTCGTCGTCGAGATGGGCATGAACCATGCTGGCGAGATTCGCCGCCTGGCTGCAGCAGTGAGGCCTACCGTCGCTGTCATCACGAATGTCGGCACGAGCCATATCGGCAATCTTGGCTCGCGCGAGAACATCGCCCGTGCGAAGGCAGAGATCGTCTCCGGCATGAGGCCATCGGCTGAGACCTTTGCCGGCATCTCGCCCTGCCTTGTCCTCAATGCGACAGATGACTTCACGCCGTTCATCGAGAAGGGCTTTGCCCGTCCTGCCGGCCTTGAGGCCGTGAAGGTTGCCGGCAGGGAGAGCTCCTGCACCGCGACCGATGTCGAGCTCGACGAAGAGGGGCGCGCCTCGTTCACGCTCCATATGGAGGGCGGCTATACGCGCCCGGTCAGGCTCCGCATCCCGGGCAGGCATGCTGTGACGGACTTCTGCTATGCCATGGCAATCGCAGACCGCCTGCATGTGGACCGCGAGAAGGCGGCAGCTGCGATCGAGGGCCTCGAAGCCTACCGCATGCGCCTCGACGTGAAGGTCGCTGCAAACGGCGTCCGCGTCATCGACGACACCTACAACGCAAGCCCTGCATCCATGGCAGAGGCACTCGACGTCCTGCGCTCCATGAAGTGCGAGGGCAGGCGCATCTGCGTCCTCGGCGAGATGGGGGAGCTCGGTGCCGAAGCTGAGCGCCTGCATGGCTATGTCGGCGCCTACGTGGCAGCCGTGCGCCCCGACCTCTTCGTGACCATAGGCCACGACCTTGCGGCCGCCATGGTCGAAGGTGCCCGCACTATGGGCCTCTCCGAGGATGCCATCGCATCGTTTGCCACGGTCGAAGACGCCGCCAAGGCTATCGTGCCGGTTCTTGAGCCGAAAGATCTCGTCCTCGTGAAGGCATCGCGTGCCGAGGGACTTGACGCATTTGTCAGAGAGGTGCTTGCATAATGATTCTCATCGGTTCTGCTGCCTATCCAAGCTATCAGGTATTCCTGGCCTCCGGCGTGGCTGCGCTCCTCACGGGCATCCTCATGCCGCCCTTCATCCGCCTCATGAAGCATGAAGGGCTGGGACAGCAGGTGCGTGCAGATGGCCCGAAGCGCCATCTCATAAAGCAGGGCACCCCGACCATGGGCGGCATCATCATCCTGGCAGGCATCATCATCACGACGATTCTCATGGCACCGGGCTCCCCGAAGCTCGCTCTTGCCATCTTCGGCATGATCGCCACAGGCGCTCTTGGCCTCCTCGACGATATCGAGTCGGTTGCCCACAAGCGCTCGCTCGGCCTCACGCCGTCCCAGAAGATGATTGGCCTCACAATCATCTGCGCCATCTTCGGCATTGTCGCCGTGAACGTCTGCGGCATCGCCCCCACGATCGAGTTCCCGGGTGGAGCCACCATCGACCTCGGCGTCCTCACGACCACGATCAACGGCGTGCACATCCCCTGGCTCTATCTCATCTTCGTGTTCCTGCTCCTTGCCGGCTTCTCGAACGCCGTGAACCTCACGGACGGCCTTGATGGCCTGGCAGGCGGCACGGTGCTTGTCGTCATGGTCGTCATGGCCATGGTTGCCTTCAACGAGGACGAGCTCGGCCTTGCGGTCTTTGCAGCATCCATCGCAGGCGCCTGCGTCGGATTCCTCTGGCACAACTGCTATCCTGCCTCGATCTTCATGGGCGACACGGGCTCCCTTGCCCTGGGTGGCGCCTTCGCGTCCCTTGCCATCCTCACGAAGACCGAGATCTGCTCTCTTGTCATGGGTGGCCTCTTCATCGTCGAGGCGCTCTCCGTGATCATCCAGGTCGTGAGCTTCAAGACGCGTGGCAAGCGTGTCTTCCTCATGGCTCCTCTGCACCATCATTTCGAGAAGAAGGGCTGGAGCGAGACGAAGGTTGTCATCCGCTTCTGGATCGTGTCGGCGGCATTTGCGGTACTGGGCTTCGCGCTCTATTTCCAGCTCGGCTAGGAGGCTTTGGCGATGGCGAAAAATACGGAAAAGCTCGGACGTGTCCTCATCCTCGGTCTTGGCGGAACCGGTGCGGCAGTGGCGCGCTACTGCGCGAAGCGTCTCGGCGACAGGGTGGAGTCTGTCACCATCGTAGGCGGCAAGGCAAGCCACGAGGGGCCGCTCGCAGAAGAGCTCCGCTCGCTCGGATGCACGGTCCAGCTTGGGACCGAAGATATCGAGGGTGCATACGACCTTGCTGTCGCCTCGCCTGGCATCTCCGAGTTCTCCTCCTTCTTCCAGACGGCGAAGGAGCATGCTTCCGAGCTCATAGGGGAGCCCGAGTTCGCCTATCGCGAGAGCCCCGAGAACTGGGTCGCCATCACCGGCACGAACGGCAAGACGACCACGACGACGCTCTCCTGCAGGTTCCTTGAGGAGGCTGGCATGCAGGCAGAGACCGTCGGCAACATCGGCACGATCATAACGAGCAGGATCGACGAGAGACAGGAGGGCTCCTGGTTCGTGGCTGAGCTCTCGAGCTTCCAGCTTGCGACGACGAAAAAGCTCCACCCGAAGGTGGCAGTGCTCCTGAATGTCACGCCTGACCACATCGAGTGGCACAAGACGCTCGAGAACTATGCTGCCGCGAAGGAGAAGATCTTCCAGAACCTCGGAGAAGGGGACCTTGCGGTCATCTCTGAGGACGACGAATGGTGCCGCGCCATCGCAGGGCGTGTCCGTGCCCGTGGCGTCCGTGTCTGCTCGCTCAGCGTGAAGGCGGAGCCGGAAGGCCCCGATGCCGCCTTCCTCAGGGGAGACGAGCTCATCGTGCGCCTGGGCGGTGCCGAGCACGATCTTCTGAGCCGCCAGGACATGGTGCTTGAAGGCATCCACAACGCCGAGAATGCACTTGCTGCATCGGCGCTGGCGCTCCATGTCGGCGTGCCGGTCGAGACGGTCAGACAGGGCCTCCGCTCCTTCCATGCCCTCGAGCACAGGATCGAGCCGTGCGGCGAGGCGGGAGGCATCCGCTTCGTGAACGACTCGAAGGGAACGAACACCGATGCGGTCGAGAAAGCGCTCGAAGCCTTCCGTCCGGGCCATATCGTGATCCTGCTGGGCGGCCACGACAAGGGGACCGACCTCACCTCGCTTGCGAAGAAGGTTGCGTCGCGCTGCCGCGTTGCCGTCTGCTACGGCGCTGCTGGTCCGAGGATCGCCGAAGCCATCCGTGCGGCAGGAGGCACAGCCGAGGTCCTCGAAGAGCCGCATATGCGCGAAGCCTTCGCACGTGCCGTTTCTGTGGCCATCCCCGAAGACGTGGTACTGTTGTCACCCGCCTGCTCCTCGTTCGATGAGTTCCACAACATGGAGGAACGTGGCGAGCTATTCAAGAAACTTGCAGCCGAGTATTGTGCAGGAGTCCGAAGCTGATGCCAAGTGCCCAAGCGACAAGGAAACAGAGCCGGGAAACGTTTGCCGGCAAGCATATGCGCGCCATCAGGGGCGTGCCGGCACGGTTCATGGCACCAAGGCTGATCGTCATTGCCTGCTCGGTCTTCCTTGCCCTCTTCGGCCTCCTCATGATCTATTCGTCGTCGTCGATCACGGCGCTCAATTCTGCGTCCTTCGGCAACGATCCGACATACTTCCTCACGCATCAGGCCATCAACCTCGCTATCGGCACTGCGATGGCTGTCGTCATAGCAACGCGCGACTACCACTTCTGGGCACGCGGGCCGGTGTTCCTTGCGCTCGTCATGCTCGTCGTCCTTCTGCTCCTCCTCGTCGAGACGCCGTTTGCCGGTCAGGATGCCTATGGTGCAACGCGCTGGATTGCCGTCCCTGGCTTCGGCACGCTCCAGCCCTCCGAGTTCGCAAAGCCTGTCGTGATCCTCGCAGGTGCAGGCGCTCTTGCCCGGTACTATGAGGAGCATTCAATCGACCGCCAGGAGCTTGTCCTGCAGATTGGCGCGGGCATCATAGTGCCGCTTCTCCTCATCCTCTTGCAGCCTGACAAGGGCACGACCATCATCATCGGCGCCACCCTCATCGTCATGGCCCTCATTGCCGGCTTCTCGTGGAAGGTCGTCGCCGGCGCGTTCGTGGCGGGTGCCATCATCTTCGGCGTCTATTCCTATCTGGATGGTTATTCGAGGCAGCGAATCATCACGATGATGAACCCGTGGGAAGACCCCTACGGCTCCGGCTATCAGCTCATCCAGGGCTGGTATGCCTTCGGATCGGGTGGTCTCTTCGGTGTCGGCATCGGCTTCTCGCACCAGAAGTACGCCTATCTGCCCATGGCATACAACGACTTCATCTTCGCGATCGTGGGCGAGGAGTGTGGCCTTGTCGGTACCATCGGCATCGTCTGCATCTTCCTCCTTCTGCTCTTCGCGAGCTACAAGATTGCAAACTATGCGCCGGACCTTCTGGGGCGTCTCATTGCCTGCGGATGCTCGACGATCCTCGTCGTGCAGCTCTTCGTGAACATCGGCGGCGTGCTCGGCCTCATGCCCCTTTCAGGCAAGCCGGTTCCGTTCCTGTCGTATGGCGGCTCGTCGATCATGAGCTGCTGCATCCTTGTCGGCCTCATCCTCTCGGTATCCAGGTCCTCGATCCTGCCTGAGACCGAGCATGACCGTGCGCGCTCCCAGCTCCGTGTCGCAGATGGCACGGCAGCACGTGGCGGTACGGGTGTCGGCGAGGTCATGACAAGGTCGGAGAGCAGGGCACAGGCGTCTGCTCCGACGTTCAGGGTCGTCGAGGGCGGTGCTTCGGTACATGCCGAAGTCCGTGCCCACGCAGAGGCAAGGGCAGCGCGGCGTGCCTCTGAGAGCCGGAGCTCCCGCGATCTTATGGATCCGGCCTCTCGGCTCAGGCGTCCCGATACCGGGCCGCAGGTCAGAACGCGCACGCAGTCGCCCCATCTCAATCGGGAAAGCACCGGACGTAGACGTCCGAGGAGAGGAAGATAGCATGGCACTCAAGGTCGCACTTGCTGCAGGTGGCACTGCAGGACACATCAATCCAGCCCTTGCGCTTGCAGAGGAGCTCAAACGCCGTGGCCACGAGGTGAGCTTCTATGGGCAGCCGAACCGTCTCGAGGCAACGCTTGTGCCTGAGGCAGGTTTTGACTTTTTCCCGACGAGGATCTCGGGCTTTGACCGTGAGCGCCCCTGGACGCTCATCTCCGCATTCGTGAGGATGACTAAGGCAGAGCGTGCAATCGGCAGCCATTTTCAAGAGACGGGCGTGCCCGATGTCGCCGTGGGATTCGGCGCCTATGTCGAGATGCCGCTTCTGCGCTGGTGCTCGAGGCACGATGTGCCGGTCGTCGTCCATGAGCAGAACTCGGTGCCGGGCCTTGCGAACAAGATGTGCTCTGGATTCGCACGCACCCTCTGCCTCTCGCTTCCTGAGGCCATGCCTGCCTTCGAAGGCAGGCTCGGCAAGGATACGAAGGTCGTCGTCACGGGCAACCCGGTAAGGCGCTCCGTCATCTCTGCGACGCGTACCGATGGCAGGCGTGCCTTCGGCGTGCCGGAAGATGCACGGATGCTCCTCGTCTTTGGAGGCTCTCTTGGTGCCCATCATCTGAACGAGGCGCTCTGCGAGATGAAGGATGAGCTCCTCTCGAGGAAAGATCTCTATGTCGTGCACTCGACGGGCAAGGATGACGCAGAGTTCGTCGAGAAGACGCTTGCCCTCACGCCAGAGGAGAAGAAGCGCTATCAGGTGAAGCCCTACATCTCGAACATGGGCGAGGCGCTTGCGGCAGCAGACTGCGTGATTTCCCGTGCTGGCGCCTCCTCGATTGCAGAGATTGCCGCCCTTGCGGTCCCAAGCCTGCTCATTCCGTATCCGAAGGCCACTGCCGACCATCAGACGACGAATGCGCACTATCTTGTAGATGCAGGCGCTGCACACCTGCTTCCGGATGCCGAGGTCGAGACCGAGCGCTTCCGCGAAGAGGTCCTGTCGCTTGTCGACAACGCGGAGGAGCGCGGAGCGATGAGGAAGGCAGCAGAAGGGCTCGGGCAGGCACATGCTGCTGCGGCCCTGGCGGACGAAGTGGAACGTGCTGCTCGGGCAAAAGCCTAGAGCATAGAAGAGTTTGGACGTCTTGAAGGAGAGACCAGACATGGCTGAAGGAACTTCCGCATTCAAGAGCGCGCATTTCATCGGCATCGGCGGTGCAGGCATGAGCGGCATTGCGCTCGTGCTGCATGAGCGCGGCTGCAAGGTGACCGGATCCGACCTCAAGGCATCGCGCTATGTGCGCGAGCTCGAGAACGCCGGCGTGAAGGTCTATGTGGGACATGAGGCAAGCACGATCGACGAGGTCGCACCTGACGTCGTCGTGATCTCCACAGCCATCCCGGAGACGAATCCGGAGCTTGTGCGTGCCCGCGAGCTTGGCATCCCCGTGTGGCCGCGCGCCCGCATGCTGTCGGCACTCTCTGATGGCGCCTGCACGGTCGCTGTTGCCGGAACCCACGGCAAGACGACGACCTCGTCCATGATTGCCACGATGCTCGACCGCATGGGCAAGGATCCTTCCTTCCTCATCGGCGGCATCGTCGAGGGCTATGACACGAACGGCAGGAACGGCAACGGCGGCTACTTCGTCTGCGAGGCAGACGAGTCCGATGGCTCCTTCCTCTACCTCAACCCGAACATCGCCGTCATCACGAACATCGAGGAGGATCACCTCGACCACTACGGCACCCTCGAGAACATCGAGAAGACGTTCTGCAAGTTCATGAGCCTCGTGGGCGATTCCGGCACCATCGTGATCATGGGCGACAACCCGCACTATGTGGAGCTTGCCAAGTCGACCGGACGCTCTGTCGTGACCTATGGCTTCAAGCCGGAGAACGACTATGTGTGCGAGCCAGAGGATACGCACCATCAGCTCGAGAGCCACTTCACGGTGAAGACGCCCAAGGGCACGACAGAGAAGATCGTCATCCATGCGAACCCGGGCAAGCACAATATGCTGAACGCCACCGCATCGCTTGCCGTGGCCGATGTCCTCGGCTTCGACCTCGACGATGCAGCAAAGGCTCTCTCGAGCTTCCAGGGCGCTCGCAGGCGCTTCACGCATGTCGGCGACCGTGACGGCATCACCGTGATCGACGACTATGGACACCATCCCACCGAGATTGCAGCGACGCTCTCTGCTGCTGCCGATCTCGAGTTCAAGCGCATCATCGTCGTCTTCCAGCCGCACCGCTACAGCCGCACGCAGGCCCTGGCGCCGCTCTTCGGCACGGCCTTCGACAAGGCAGACGTCCTCCTTGTGATGGATGTCTTCTCGGCAGGCGAGATGCCGATTCCTGGCATCTCCGGCAAGACGGTCGCAAACGAGGTCCGCGAGCATGGCCATGTGGGCGATGTCGAGTATCTGCCGAACCGCAAGGAGCTTATCGAGCGCCTCGTCGAGATTGCACGTCCGGGCGATATGGTCATCACCCAGGGTGCAGGCGATGTCACGAGCATGGGCCCTGCATTCCTGAAGGCGCTTGCCGAGCGTGACGAGAAGGCAGAGCAGAAGGACTAGCAGCCAGGTCCTGAGTAGGGAAGAGCCAGGCCAGGAAGGAGGCACGTTCATGCCAAAAGGCCAGCGTCCCACAAAGAGGCAGGCGACGCCGCGCCAGAGCTCGAGCGTGCCTCAGATGAAGCGCTCTGTCGTGCGCGGAAGCGGCACGCCAGCCCGTGGCAACAGCGTCGTCGGCAGGTCGCTCAAGGACGAAACACGCCGCTCCAGAAGGGCAGCCAAGAATCCGAACAAGGTCGAGAAGGTCCCGACCTTCGGCCACAAGGTCAAGGATACCGAGGCGGCACCCGGACCGGAAAAGCATGTCGACCACCAGGAGCTCGTATCGCGTGTCGCCCTCTTCGGCGGCATCGCGATCGCTCTGGCATCGGTCGCCCTTGTCGTCTTCCTCCTGCTCTCCGTAAGTCCTGCCTTCATGATCACGGACATCGAGACGCAGGGCTCGGCCCATGTGAGCCAGGATTCCATTGCAAAGCTTGCCCAGATTCCTGCGGGCACGACGCTTCTCAATGTCGATGAGAAGGCTGTCGAGACGAACATCAAGAAGAACCCCTGGGTCGCCTCGATCAATATCGAGCGCAAGTTCCCCAATACGCTTTCGATCAGCGTGAACGAGCGCTCGGTCTCCGCCATTGTCCTCATGAACTCAGGAAGCGTTGCCTGGTATCTGGGGTCCGATGGCTGCTGGATAGAGCCGGTGACGCTCGACCGCTCGAGCGGGCAGACCTCCGAGGAGGCGGCGCTGGCGCTTGCCACCTCGCAGAGCTGCATCCTCATCAGCAATGTCCCTGCCACGGTCCAGCCTGTTGCAGGCTCTGCTGCGACCGACGATGTGATCGTCGCCGTGAACACGTATCTCAACAGCTTCTCGTCCTCCTTCAAGTCGCAGATCGTGAGCTTCTCGGCAAGCACGATGGAGAGCCTCTCCTGCCTCCTCTCGAACGGTGTGGAGGTATCTCTGGGAGCCGCGACGAACATCTCTGCGAAGGAGACTGCCATTACGGCCATCCTCTCCGAGCATGCGGGCAAGGTCACCTATATCAATGTCCGCGTTCCTACGAATCCCTCGTACAGGAGCGTCGATTCCGACAAGGTCGGGCAGGGGACAGGCGTCACGGCTGAGACGGAGAACTCGGCGTCTTCTGACAGCGGCTCCACGAGCACGAGCGGAACGACGTCGACCGATACGTCGTCCACGACATCGACAGGCGCCTCCGGCACCACAGCGTCCGGTACGTCGTCGACGGATGCGACCTCTGGCACGACTGCAGGAACCTCGTCGGGCACCACATCGGGCACGGCATCTTCCGGCACCACGTCCTCTTCCGGAACGACCTCAGGTACGGCTTCAGGCACGACCTCCGGAATGACCTCTTCGGGTACGGCATCCTCGACCGGCACAGGGATGACGTCGTCCTCGACGAGCTCTGCGGGAGCCTAGAAGATCTAAGGAAATGAGCTATGAGAGGCCCGCTTCATCGAAGCGGGCCTCTCTTGTGCCTTCGGAGAGGCTGATCTCATCCCATCGAAGCCTCAGGCAGCTTGAGTGCTGGCAGAAAAGTCTCAAGGATAGAGGTAAGGCCGAGGGTCGGACTCGAGGGTTGAAGGTCGAGGAATGAGGATTCAAAACCCTAACCATCAAGTACTGCTTTAAGCTTATAACGCATGTAAATTGAGGCATCTACCTGCGCAATCCATATTTCTGACAAAAGTGTTGACGGAAGTTGGGACGTTGTGCAAATATATGCCGCTTTAGATGAGGCGTTGAGCTTAACTTGAGGGTTAGGGTTTCTCCAACGACTTGCCGAAAGCTCGCAGCACCAAAGAAGGACACAGACACTCAAACGCAGCACGAACGCAGCAGCAACGGATCTATGGACATGACGGACCACAAACGCCCCGTCGCCAAGCAAGGAGGAACTTCCATGACCGACAACGACATCCCCAGCAACTACCTCGCAGTCATCAAGGTCGTAGGCGTCGGCGGTGGTGGCACGAACGCCGTCAACCGCATGATCGACGAGGGCATCCGCGGCGTCGAGTTCGTCGCAATCAACACCGATGCCCAGGCACTCGCAATCTCCGATGCTGACATCAAGGTCCACATCGGCACCGACATCACGAAGGGCCTCGGCGCTGGCGCCAACCCTGAGGTCGGCCAGCAGGCTGCCCAGGAGAGCAAGGACGACATCAAGGCCGCTCTTGCCGGTGCAGACATGGTCTTCATCACGGCTGGCGAGGGTGGCGGCACCGGTACCGGCGCAGCACCTGTCGTTGCTGACATCGCAAAGAACGACGTAGGCGCCCTGACCGTCGCAATCGTCACGAAGCCGTTCACGTTCGAGGGCCGCAGGCGCTCCCAGTCCGCTCTCGGCGGCATCGACAACCTCGCTGCCAACGTCGATACCCTTGTCGTCATTCCGAATGACCGCCTGCTCGACCTCTCCGAGAAGAAGACCACGATGCTCGAGGCCTTCCGCATGGCAGACGAGGTCCTCGCACAGGGCACGCAGGGCATCACCGACCTCATCACGGTCCCTGGCCTCATCAATGTCGACTTCGCAGACGTCTGCACGATCATGAAGGACTCCGGTTCCGCGATGATGGGCATCGGCGTCGCTTCCGGCGACTCCCGTGCTGCTGATGCGGCCGAGGAGGCCATCTCGAGCCCGCTTCTCGAGACCTCGATCGACGGTGCAACGCGCGTCCTGCTCTCCATTGCCGGCAACAAGGATCTCGGCATCCAGGAGATCAACGACGCTGCAGACATCGTCGCAAAGAACGTCGACCCCGATGCGAACATCATCTTTGGTACCGTCGTCGACGAGTCCCTGGGCGATCAGGTCCGCGTTACGGTCATCGCGACGGGCCTCGACGAGAACGACTCCGACAGCCTTCCGACGCTTGACTCCGTGAGCTCGAGCAGGAGCTCCCGTCCGACGTCGCGTCCGTCCACGCCCGCTACGAGGACGTCTGCACCTGCCCGCTCGAACGCTGGCTCCCGCACGAACTCCTCCTCGAACGCGAACCAGGGCTTCGATATCCCTGACTTCCTGAAGCACTCCCGCATGTAGGAGAGCCTGATGGAAACGCCGTCTCTCACACGAAAGAGCGTCTCTGGTGTGTCGTTCCTGACGGATGGGCACGCTGAGGGACAGGTGTGCTTCGGCTTCACCGAGCGCACGGGCGGCGTCTCCGAGGGTGTCTTCGCATCGCTCAACCTGGGCGATGCTTGCGGGGATATGCCTGAGCATGTTGCGGAGAACAGGGCCCGCGCCCTTGCCGCTCTGGGCTATGAAGGTAGTCCTGACCGTCTCGTGAACCCGAAGCAGGTGCACGGCGACAAGGTGCTCCTTGTGGATACGGCAGATGAGGAGAGCCTCGCGCGCATCCAGAAAGAGGCCCGTGAAGGCGCAGATGCCCTTGTCTGCACGGTTCCTGGGGTGCCGGTGCTTCTCTGCTATGCGGACTGCGTTCCGGTCATCCTGGCTACGGAGAAGGGCTTTGCTGTCGTCCATTCGGGCTGGCGGGGAACGATAGCCTCCATCGCAGCCAAGGCACTCGTGAAGCTCCTTGCGGCGACAGAGGAGGATGCTTCCTCTGCGGTCGCCTACATCGGGCCCCACATCGCAGGTCCTGACTACGAGGTCTCGGAAGAGCTCCTCACGCGCTTCGTCGACACGTTCGACGAGAGCGTGGCGCTTCCCGGACACCGTCTCGACCTTGCACGTGCCATCGTCCTCGCGCTTGAAGGCGCAGGGATGGGGGGGGAATCCATAGTGGATTGCGGCATCTCCACGGCACGGGCGACGGACAGGTTCTATTCCTATCGTGCCGAAGGCGGGCACTGTGGCCGCCACGGTGCACTTGCATATCTTGCATCCTGATACAGACGCTTTTGGGGGTGGATGTATGGAAGACGAAGAAGCCTATCTGAAGTTTCTCGAAGAGCGGAGATCCCGCATCCTGGAGATCGCAGATGAAGCGCTCAAGCGTTCCGGAAGAGCGGATGCAAAGTTCACGCTCGCTGCCGTCTCGAAGACGGTCGGGCCTGACGAGGTCGCTCAGGCCTGGAAGGCAGGGTACCGCGTCTTTGCAGAGAACCGCCCCCAGGAGCTTCGCCGCAAGCTCGAAGCGCTCGACGGGCATCCTGAGATGGAAGGCGTCCGCTTCGATATGATCGGCAACTTCCAGACCAACAAGGTGAACATGGTGGTCGGGAAGGTTGGCCTCATCCAGTCGGTCTCGTCGCTTCATCTGGCGGAAGTCATCTCGAAGCACTCTCTGGCGCGCAGCCTGGTCTCGAAGGTGCTCCTCGAGGTCAATATCTCCGGGGAAGAGAGCAAGTCGGGATTTGCGCCGGCAGAGCTTGTCGAGAATCTGGATGGCCTGCTTGCACTGTCAGGGATTGAGATCGAGGGACTCATGACGATGGCGCCAGCAAACGATCCCGATGCAGCTCGCCGCACGTTCTCTGGCCTGCGCGAGCTGGCCGAAGACCTGAGGCAGCGCACTTCTTTAAGTCTCGCTGAGCTTTCCTGTGGAATGAGTGACGATTTTCCGATTGCTCTCGAGGAAGGCTCGACCCTTATTAGGCTGGGCAGAGTGGTGTTCAGCCCTGACTACGAACTGAAGTAACGAAGAACGCAGCATAGAGGTAGGAAGGCAAGGACATGGGTTTCCTGGACAATCTCAAGGACCGCTTCCGCGGCAATGACAATTACGACGACTATGATGAGAGCTACGACGACGGCTACTACGACGACGGCAACGCTGTCTCCGATCCCGAGCCCCGCTCCTCCCGCCGCCGTGGTTCCTCCACGCAGCCCCAGAGGGCCGAAGGCTCCGGCCTTCTCGGCAACACGCCGCGCCCCGAGGCTGAGAGCGTCTCGGTCTACACCCGCTCCGGCCGCCCGGTAGCATCCAATGCCGGTGCAGGATTCGCCCAGCAGCAGAAGACCGAGTCCGCCTACTCTGCGGGCCATGGCTATGCCCAGACGCCGGCACCCGATCCTGCCTACGCACCGCGCACGACCTATCCTGAGAGCCATGATTCCTATCAGGATTCCTACACGGATACGGCCGCTTCCGAGCCGCAGACGCCGGCACCGGTGCAGCGCGTGACCTCCGGCCAGCTTCCGCCCTACATTCTGAAGCCGGAGTCCTACGACGACGTGCAGATGGTCATCCGCCGCGTCCGCACGAACCAGCCAGTCGTGCTCGTCCTCACGGATACGCCGATGGATACGGCAAAGCGTGTCCTCGACTTCAGCTTCGGCCTTGCCTGCGGCATTGGTGGAGAAGTCGAGCAGCTCGGCGAATCCGTCTTCAGCGTGCTCCCGGCGGGTATAACTCTTACCAAGGCTGATGTGGACAAGCTCATCGCCGACGGAGACCTCAAGAAATAACAGGAGACCCAACTCGTGCAGCTCGCAAACCTCGTCTATTCGCTCTTCTACTTCTACGAGATCCTGATCATTGTCTGGTGCCTGCTTTCCTGGTTTCCCAGAAAGCCGGGTGGCCTTATAGACGATATCAGCGAGGCTCTCGGACGCCTCGTGCTCCCGTACCTGAACCTCTTCCGGAGGTTCATCCCGCCGATCGGAGGAATCGATTTCTCGCCGGTCATCGCGGTCATGGTTCTCGGAGCCGTCGAGGAATTCATCGTACGGGCACTGATCTAACGGGCTCACTGACAGCGCAATAATTCAAACGGTGTCGTGGATAACAGAAAGGTATCAAGATGGCTATCACTCCTGCGGATATCGAACAGCTGACATTCTCTCCTTCCAAGCACGGCTATGACACGGAAGAGGTCGACGCCTTCCTCGAGCAGCTCTCCGGCGAAGTCGACGCAATGCTCCAGAAGATCGCAGACCTCAAGAGCCGCCTCAACAGCTCCGAGCAGCAGCTTGCTGCCGCCCAGGCACAGATCGAGACGCTGCAGGCCCAGAAGGGCGCTGCCGCCATCGCGCCGATCGCTCCGGCACCGGCACCTGCTCCTGCACTGAACGCTTCCGAGCAGCAGATCTCCAAGGTCCTCATCGTCGCCCAGCAGAGCGCAGACAAGATCGTCGCCGACGCAAAGGCTTCCGCGAACGAGATCCGCACTGAGGCAGACCAGAAGGCCCGCGAGGTCATCCGTCAGGCTCTTGCCGAGAAGCAGAACGAGATGGACGAGATCGACCGCCTGAAGCAGTCCCGCGAGGACTTCCGTGCAGAGTACAAGAACCTGCTCCAGCACTTCATGGACGACGCAGACGCCGTCTTCCCGACGACCGGCAAGAAGGTCTCCGTCTCCGTCACGGCAGCACCTGTCTCGACGCCTGCACCGGCTCCCGCACCGGCACCCGCTCAGGCCGCTACGCCTGCACCGGCTCCGGCACCCGCACCAGCGCCTGCTTCGGCATCTGCTGACAAGACCGTCCTGACCTCTGCTCCGACCTTCACGCCGGGCGTCAACGTGGACGATCTCGATTAGTTTCATCTTTTTCCTAGGATTTGGAATATATTCTTATAGAGCCTGCAGAAACCCTTCCTTCGGCAGGCTCTTCCTGTATGGATGCAGCATGGCAGCTCCTGATGGTCCCTCTGCTCAGCAGACGATGCTGCTCGTCCTGCTAGGTTTCTTTGATGTGGACTTCTGGGGAGGGGAGGGAGCTCAGGTACTTGCAGCTTCCTGCATGCTACAATCTCTCCTGCGAAGTGGGCCAGACAATCGCGGGACCCCTTTGGGTCATGAGGAAAGTCCGGGCTCCACAGGGCAGGAAGCTGGCTAACGGCCAGGCGGGGCGACCCGACGGAAAGCGCCGCAGAAAAGAAGACTCCCGCTGCCTCTTCGAGGTGAGAGAAAAGCTGAAACGGTGGTGCAAGAGACCACCAGCGTCGTGGCAACACGGCGGCTTGGCAAGCCCCTTCCGGAGCAAACGCAAATAGGAGCGCTATGGTGTGGCCCGCACCGCGCTCGGGTTGCGCGCTAGAGGGTGCCGGCAACGGCATTCGTAGATAAATGATTGTCCACGACAGAACCCGGCTCATAGGCCCACTTCGCACTTTTATGTAATAGCCTTTACGAAAATTCAGTGTGCTGAGGTGCCGTTTATGCCGCCTGTATGGCGGGATGCGTCATCCACGGAGGAATTGCTACGGATAAGCGTACAATGGTGCGCATTCTGTATGGGGACGCCGTATAAAGGAGATTGGGTATGGCATTGCTCGACACCATCAAGGCGAAGGCCATCAGCATAGCCGTCAACCAGGCATTCGATATGCTCTATGACGACTTCGATGGCAATCTGCCAAAGGTCGAGTCCATGATCAACAAGTTCGCCGGCTCAGGCGACAACATCAATGCAGCACAGCTGCGCCTGTTCAACATGGTCATGGGCTTCATGAAGGATCCTGACAACAACTGGCGCCGCCTTGTCCAGAACGTTATCGACAACGTCGACAAGGAAGTCGCTCGCACGTTCGTGCAGAACTTCTTCGTGAACTCCGTCACGCTCGGTGGCTACCGCCAGCGCGAGATCAACCAGAAGGAAGGCTGCAACTGCCCTTGGGCCATCCTCATGGACCCGACGACGGCCTGCAACCTCCACTGCAACGGCTGCTGGGCTGCGAACTACACGGACTCCAAGCAGAAGTCCCTCACGTTCGATGAGCTTGACTCCATCATCACGCAGGGCGTGGAGCTCGGCACCTACATCTACCTCTTCACGGGCGGCGAGCCGACACTGCGCAAGAAGGACCTTATCCGCCTCTGCGAGAAGCACCCTGACTGCTACTTCAGCGCCTTCACGAACGGCACGCTCGTCGACGAGGAGTTCGCGGACGAGATCCTGCGCGTGAAGAACTTCATGCCGGCCTTCTCGATTGAGGGTAACCGCGAGGCAACCGACTCCCGCCGCGGCGCCGGCACCTACGACAAGGTCGTCCATGCTATGGACCTGCTCCGCGAGCGCAGGCTTCCGTTCGGCGCCTCCATCTGCTACACGTCCCAGAACTATGACTCCGTCACCTCTGACGAATACGTCCAGTTCCTCGTCGACAAGGGCGTGCTCTTCGCCTGGATCTTCACGTACATGCCGGTCGGGCTGGGCTCTCCTGTCGAGCTTCTTGCCACGGCAGAGCAGCGTGAGGGCATGTATCACAAGGTGCGCGACGACTGGCGCAAGAATGTGCCCATCTTCTTCGCAGACTTCTGGAATGACGGCGAATACACGGGTGGCTGCATTGCAGGCGCCCGCCGCTACTTCCATATCAACGCAGGCGGCGACGCAGAGCCCTGCGCCTTCATCCACTACTCCGACTCCAACATCCGCGAGAAGACGCTCCTCGAGTGCTACAAGAGCCCGCTCTTCAAGAGCTACCAGGCGCACCAGCCGTTCAATCCGAACATGCTGAGGCCGTGCCCGCTTCTCGACAACCCCGGTGCCCTCTCCGAGATGGTGCACGAGACGGGTGCCAAGTCCACGGACTACACGCATCCTGAGGATGTCGACGAGCTCGAGAGCAAGACGAAGGCAGCAGCCGAGCGCTGGGCCAAGGCGTCTGCTCCGATCTGGTCTGCAAGCCCGAAGGGCCGTCTCTCCGACCGTCTTGCGGCCGAGGGCAAAGATCCCAACAGCTGGATCGAGAAGAACGCCTAAGAGAACGCCTAGAATAGGCTGCAAAGCAGTGCATTGCTGGCAGGGCCCAAGCAGTTGCTGGGCCCTGCTTTTTTAGAGATGGAGCATGATGGAGAGCTACCAGACGCTCAAGGCAGGCACTTCTGCCATAGGCGAGTTCACGGACCGCAAGAGCCGCTTCATCGCGGAGATACGCCCCTGCACATCCGAGACAGAGGCTCACGAATTCCTTTCCGAGGTCAAGTCCCACTACTTCGATGCCCGCCACCAGGTGCCTGCCTGGATCTTCGCAGATGGCAGGAAGCGCTGCTCGGACGATGGGGAGCCATCGAGGACAGCTGGCATGCCGACACTCGAGGTGCTCGAAGGGGCGGGCCTCAAGGATGTCTGCTGCGTAACGACCCGCTATTTCGGAGGGACCCTGCTGGGACCAGGCGGGCTTGTGCGCGCCTATACAGCAGCAGCCCAGGCAGCCGTCGAGGCAGCTCGGACTGCAGGCTCCATCATCGAGATGACGCTCGTGACGCCTGTCGTGGCAGAGATTCCCTATAGCGCCTATGAGCGGGTGCGGCGCATGGCAGAAGATGCCGGCGGCAAGGTCACCGACTCCATCTTCTCGGCCGATGTGCAGCTCACGCTCGCGTTCAGGAGCGGGGAGGAAGAGCCGTTTTTGGCGGCGCTCAAGGAGCTTGCGGCGGGCGAGGAGCGGGCCCATGCCCTAAAGACCCGCTTTGCCGAATTCTGAGGCTCTCTAAAGCTTCAGGCCTTCATCTTTGAGCCAATCCTCGAGCTCGTCTGCACCACGGAAGAGATGGGCTCTCATGCCTGCTGCAAGGGCTCCCGTGATGTTGTCCTGATTGTCATCCGTGAAGGCACAGGACTCAGGTGCAAGATCGAAGCGCTCACAGAAGCGGCGATAGATCTCAGGGTCGGGCTTCACGATATGCTCGAACGCCGATGCCATCCATCCATCTATGGAATCATGGCAAGGGATGCGCTCGACGATGCGGGGGAATCGGACGCTGGCATTCGAGAGGATATAGACGCCGTAGCCCGCCTGCTTGATCTTCGCGGCAAGATCGTTCGTCTCCTGGATGGGCGTGCGCTTGAGGTCCCACTCTGCCAGAGCCTGCTCGACGTTCGGATGGAGACGCTCCGGCAGCTTCGACTTCGCGATGAGGAGGGCAGCGTCTTCTGAGATGGCGCCCGCATCGAGATAGGCCCAGTTCAGGCTCTTGAAAAGCGCCCGGCAGATGAGCTCGGCATCCTCCTCCGTGTCCGTGAACAGGCGGGAGAAGCCGATCGGATCGAAGTGCATGAGGACGCCGCCGAGGTCGAAGACCACATTCTCTATCATGGAGCTCCCTTTCCCGTGCAGATGAGTCATATCCGATGGTAGCGCAAGGGGAGCGCAGGACTCCCTGCAGCTGAAAAGAGCCCCGGCAGATGCCAGGGCTCTCGGTGCATATATGGGGTGCTGTGCCTAGAGGCGCTTCTTCGCGAAGCCGGCAGCAAGGCCGCTCCACGGCGTGACATCCTCTGCGGGAAGCTCGTCCCACATCTTCAAGGTCTCATCGTCCACGAACTCGCGCTTCACGATGACCTCGCCGCCGTAGAGGTGGAACCAGCCGGCAGACGCGATGAGGTAGCCATCCTTGCCCTGCTCCTTGCCCCAGGAGTTCTCGATCCTCCAGGCCTTCGGGGTGCCGTCCTCATTGAGCTCGACTCCCTGGAATGTCATTGCATGCGTGAGGCTCGTCTCGCGCATATCGAGCATCGAGGTACGGTCCATATCGAAGTCGACATCGAACAGGCCGTCCATATCGACGCCGTCGAGCGAGAGGACATGCTTGAAGTCCTCGATATGGCGCGGGAAGTTCTGCATGACATCGCAGGACATGGAGACGGGGATGCCGGCCTTGAGGCTTGCAATGGCAGCCTGATCGAGTACCTCGGGAGCGACATTGAGGAGACGGATCGGCGTGCCGTCGATCACGGAGTCGGTGAGCGTCAGGTGATACACGTGGCCATAGGGCCTCGTGTCTCCCGGCATCGAGACGAGGTTCACATAGTCATCGGGGTCGAACGGCACATAGTGCGCGGCGAACTCGAGCGGCGTGAGGCCGAAATCGCGGAGGATCCTGACAGGCTTCGCTGCCTTGTCCTCATCCTCGCCCTTGGCGCCGAGGTCCTTCGGCGTCGGTGCGACCTCAGAAATCTTGGACTCCTCAGCCTGGCAGGCAGGGCCGACCTTGACCTCGAGGTCGAAGTGCTGTGGCGGCTCGCCCAAGCAGATGGCAAGCACGCGGTAGACCTCGTCGAGCATCTCGTCCTTCTGGGCACGGAGCAGATCCTCGTCGACGCCATCTGCTGCTGCCTTGCGGAGTATTCCTGCATCGCGGTGGAGCAGGCGCTCGAGCTGGGCATCCATCTCGGAAGAGCTCTTGGAGCAGGCGGTCTCGGGCATTGCGTCCTTGGGGACGAGGCCATACTTCTTGATGAGGTTCATGGCGAAGGGCCAGTACCCGCCATCGCTCATGCCATCGTCCAGGATGTAGCAGACCTCGCGGGAGTCGAAGGGAAGGTCCCTCGTCGCGATGATGCGCTCGAGCATCGCATTTGCCTTCTCGAGCTTGTCGTAGAACATGCCATAGGCCTGGGAGAACTCGAACGTGTCGACATCGAGGTACTTCATCGTGGCATGGCGGGCAACGTTCATGGCAGAGAACATCCAGCAGCGGCCGCTCTGGCGCTGGTTCGTGATCTCGGCCGTCTTCGGCACGGAGATGCCGTACGTGTCATGGTAGGTGCGCATGGCCGATGTATCGCGGGCTGCCTGCATCACGTTCGTGGCCGTCACCGCATTGCGTGCAATGCGGTTTGCACGGCTCTGTGCGAAGTCGGATGCTTCCTGTGCGGCCCAGTCAGGGTCAATTGCTTTGCCCATAGAGGTAAAACCACTCCTTTTGTCCGAAAGCAGCCTCCCCGGGCGGGAGGCTGCAGATTGGCTAGCTAGCACTGGGCGAGAGAGCCCATGGGATCCCACGGCTCGAGGACAGTGGCCTCTTCGTGGTCGAAGATGTCGCGCTCCTCATCCGTCAGATACTTCTTGTCCACGACGACCTGGTAGACATACTCGTCGAACCAGGGGTCGGAGAGGGTGTCGAAGCCGTCGCGGCCATGGTCCTTGCCCCAGGAGTTCTCGACCTTCCAGAGCGTCGGCTTGCCGTCAGCGTCGAGATTGACGCCCTCGAGCACCATTGCGTGCGTCATGAGGCTCTCGCCGTAGTCGAGGCGCTCTGCCTTTGTCATGCATCCCTCGACCGGGAAGCCGAAGAGCGTATCCACATCGAGGGCACGGGTATCCATGATGCCCTCCTTCTGGAGGTAGCTCTGGGCAACGTCGCAGCCGAACCACACGGGCAGGTCGTCCTTGAGCTGGGCGATAGCGACACGCTTGAGCTCGTCTGCCGGAAGGTTCAGGTAGCGGACGCCGTGGTCCTCGAAGACATTGCCGAGACGGGCAACCGTATAGGTGTGCATGAAGGGCTTGTCTGCCGTCGGGGCGCTGATGAGGGAGATATAGTCATCGAGGTTCATGCCGACAGCAGTTGCGAAGAACTCCTGCGGGGTGAAGGTGCCTGTGAGGGCGAGCTTGTCGTCCTTGTCACGCAGACGTACCTCGAAGCTCTTGGGCGGCTCGCCGAGGCAGGTCACGAGCAGGTGATAGACGTCGTCGAGCATCTCCTTCTTCATGGACCTCAGGTCGTCAGCGGAGACCTCTGCTGCATAGGACTCGCGCAGGCGCTTCGCAGCACCGCGGAGATAGCGCGTGAGGTAGGAATCCATCTCGCGGGTATTGCGGGAGCAGGCAGTCTCGGGCATGGCCTCCTTCGGCACGACGCCGTACTTCTTCACGAGGGACTTGAACATGTCCCACTGGCCGCCGTCGCCGATCGGATCCTGGAGAAGATAGGAGACGAGGCGTCCCGAGAGCGGCTCGTCGAGCGTATCCAGGATGTTCTCGAGGAACCAGTTCGACTTCTCGAGCTTGTCCCAGAAGAGGGGATAGGCCTGAGAGAGCTCGAAGGTCTTGAGGTTGTACTTCTTGATCGTGCGGTAGCGCATCGTATTCAGGCTTGCGAACATCCAGCAGCGGCCTGAGCGCTCCTGATTGCAGCGGTCGCCCTGCTGGACCTCGATATCGAAGGTCATGGTGTTGGCAGCGACGCCTTCGGGGGTCCTTGCTGCTTGTCTGATGCCGTTCGAGCTCACGGCATTCTTCGCGATGAGGTTCGCGCGGTCGCTCACGAAGTTGTCATAGGAATTTGCAATGTCATCAGCTGTGACAGAGCGCATCTCGTCCATAGTTCCACCTTTCTGATTTGTTACAGCATATAAGCATATCAGAGTATGCGTTGGCATGCCGTACGTCTCGTGGGGATGCGCAGCAGCTACACTGTGGAAAACGAGCTTTCGAGGAAGGGCCATCCATGGATCAGAGCGCATCAGCAATCGCGCCGGAGCTTCTGCCGGAGTATGCCGAAAGGGTGCTTTCGGCTCTTGAGGATGCAGGATATGAAGCATGGATCGTCGGCGGCTGGGTGAGGGATGCCCTCCGGGGAGACGCTGCCCACGATGTCGACATCACCACATCGGCCCATTGGCAGGAGACGGAACGGGTCTTGCGCGGCTCCGGCATCGAGGTGCATGAGACGGGAACGAAGCATGGCACCGTGACCGCTGTCGTCTGCGGCCAGCCGATAGAGTGCACGACCTACCGTACGGAGGGCGCTTATACCGACATGAGGCACCCGGACTCCGTGACCTTCGTAGACAATGTCCGGGAGGACCTTGCCCGCCGCGACTTCACGATCAATGCAATGGCATGGCATTCGGAGCGCGGCCTTCTCGATCCCTTCCGCGGAAGGGAAGACATTGCACATGGCCTCATCCGTGCCGTCGGCGACCCGAAGAGGCGCTTCTCCGAAGATGCGCTCAGGATCCTGCGTGCGGTGCGTTTTGCAGCACGCTTCGGCTTTGCGATAGAGCCCCAGACGCAGAAGGCGCTTGTGGCATGTGCATCCGAACTCAAGGAGATTGCGCAGGAGCGTCGCGGACAGGAGATTGCTGGCATCCTTGCTTCAGGCAGGACCTCCTGGGCGCTCATGGCAGAGCCAGAAGTCATGCGTGCCGCTGCGCCTGAGCTCGAGCAGCTCGATGAGGTCTCGTATGCGCTCACGGCAGCATGCCTTGCTGCCGTGGAGGAGCTCTCGGGTGGCGTAGCGCCTTCATCGCTCAGGTGGGCGGCACTCTTTTCGGAGGCTGGCCCCAAGGCAGCAAAGCGTGCACTCAAGAGGATGGCAATAGGCGTCGATACGGCCCAGGAGGCAGCGGCCATCCTGAAGCTCGGAGCGCAAGTGCTGGAGGAGATGGAGAAAGAGCCTTCCTGGACAAGGCGGCAGAGCTACGGGCTTGCGGTGGCGGCAGAGCGTGCCTGCAGCCATCGCGGCATAGCACTCGCTCTCGCTGTGGCGACCTATATGCAGGCCCATCTTCTGACTGAAGCCTCGCTCAAAGAGCTGGATAGATGCCATGCGCATGAGATGCTGAAAGCAATCGATGGGGTGCGAAACGATATCAGGGCACTTGCACAGGCAAAGGCGCCGCTGCGCGTCCAGGAGCTTGCGGTTGGTGGCTCCGATCTTATGGATGAGCTCGAGATGCTGGCAGGACCCGAGCTCGGCAAGATTCTGAATGCGCTCTTCTCTCATGTCGTTGCAGGCGATGTTGCCAATGAGTGCGAGACACTTCTTGCCGAAGCCCGACGAATTCGCATGCAAGAATGCAAATAGCATAATCTAGATTTTGAATAGTCAACCAGAGTGCGGACGTTCGCGCTTCCTTGAGCTGCGGTAATG